>OGJV01000003.1_pt1 | contig 247863 bp, 190 predicted proteins | sample 1572271 | NCBI WGS metagenome assembly OGJV01 (sample SAMEA2582107, study PRJEB24529) | metagenome | biome: Human gut stool | place: China | collected 2011
TTGGCTGGCAGCGTAAAACTGCTTAGCCTTTATCTCAAATTTTAACGAACTATTGATACTAAATTCTCTTACTTCAATAACTCCCCAAAAGACCTTTGTTTTTTATTCTTTATGAATAAATCCATCGTCTCTGTAGAGTTCAATTCCTAGATTCGCAGAGATAAAAACTTTTTATGCTTGAGGCTGACTCTCTCATACGTTATTTTTCTGTTGGTCAAACTCTTGCTTCAATCTGAATAACTCAGAGTTGTGGTCGGCAATGTCTCCTCTATAATTCTTATAGAACTTTAGAATGTGACGGAATTTCTCATTCTCTGTTAATTCGTCAATGTGATTAAAATCATTTTTGAAGATTATAGGATACAGTTCTTCTCGTTCTGCATCTGTCAATTCACTCATTGCCTCACGCCATTGCTGCGTATAACCAAGATGCTCAAAGAAGAATCTAAACAGCAAGAAGGTTTCTGGCATTATGAGTAACTCCATGTATTCCTCTTCGTTACGACCAAATGCTTTTTCAAAGAATGAAACCCCTCGACCAATCTTACCTTTTGTCGCATTGAGAATTGCTTGAATAGCGCGAATATATTTTCTGTTCCAATGCTCACCAATGTAATCACGATCGTGACTATGTTCGTCACGAATGGGATGATACTTCATTGGGAAAGAATAGATGCTTACATCAAGTGTTTCACACAAGTCAACATTCACGCGTAATCGGTGATAGAGATCCTGTGGAGTGTCTTTGAAATTATACAGGAGGTAATTCGAGAAGTCCTTCATTCCAGCATTAACGCTCATGGAAAGAGCCTTTGTGTATGCTTTTTCTGTCTTAATGTCATCAAATGCAATACGAAGGGGTCTTACTGGGATACGCGAAAGTAGGCTCACTCGTTCGTCATTGAACAAGCGTGCATCTACTCCCTGATTGAAATCAATATAGCGCAAACGACCTTTCTGCTTGGCGTACTTTTTCTCAAAGTATGGAGCAAAATCTTTGTATGTTTTTATCAAAGCCTCTTTTGTGCAAGTATTAACATGAAGCAAGCCGTTTTCTTCTCTTACTCGGTAGATGAATGTTCGTGCTTCTTCGTTAAGACTTCTCATTTCATTTAATTCTTTGAGCAGCTTCCAACTCTTACGAATGTATGCACGATCGTTCATGCCAAGTCGAAGATTACGGATAGCAAGATTATACTGATTTGGCTCAACGTATTTAGCTCCAGGGGTAAATCCGCAAGAACGAATGTCTTCTATAATTTCAGCAAGATTCTCTGATGCTAGAACGTTGTTATCCATCAGCAATAGATTCTGCTGATCTCCGTACAATCTTCTTGTGCGTTCTATACGTTCCTTCAAGGGCAGGTAACTCTGATACTGAGGTTCCAGAATTGGCACAGCACAAAATGCGCAATGACGTATGCATCCACGAGTTGAATAACTATAGAATGCACCACTATCTGGGTATTCATAGTCAATCTCATCAAGGATAGAATAGTCAAGCGGAAGCTCATCAATTATGTAAGGATTATCTTCGTCAATATCCTTGTATGGAGTGTGTAAAGTTCCACAATGCGGTTTTATGCCGGTAGCCTCTTCAATTTCCTTTGGCTGAATTGAAGCCAATACACCGCCTATCATCAAGTTTTTCTTGTCCTTTACCAATAGTTTGGCAAATTCAATCGTCTCAATGGTGATTTTCCAATAGAATGTAAAAAGTGTTGTTACGCCTACCCAATCCCATTTGGGATGCTTTATGTATTCTTTTTTATGGTAGAAGTTCTTGAAGTGCTCAAGCCAAGGGTAGAGGAGGATGGCATATTCGGAGTCTTCCAAGCCTATCTTGTCCAAATCGCTCTTCTTTCTGTATTTAATGAAAGTAGCAATACGATCAGCACGGAGTTTCCAATTAATAGAACCATCCAATTGCTTCAGTTTATCGACACAATCATTGGTGATGTCATTAATCAGAAAATCCTTCATGTCACCTTTATAGAACACGACATCATCACCACGTAGTTTGAAATATGTGGCGAGTTTCATAAGTCCTATCGGCGGGAACTTATTCTTATAGTTTGGCTCTAATAGTAAGACTTTTCTGTTCATCGTGTAATGTCTTCTTCAATTTTGCGAATTAGAGCCTCACGCTGTCGCTCGTCAGGAATGGCATTGGTTATTGCTGCATAGATTTTGCCAATCAATTTCTTTTCTTGCTTTGAATACTGAGAATAAATCGGCTTATCTGTGCGATACTTTGTTTTGCTTTGCCCTTGATTGTAGCGTGTTGTTACTATCGGTTCAGAAACCATGGTTGACGTGGTTTCTTCTGGCTTTAACTTGTCAAGGATACCACGCAGTGGAGATTCAGAAGTTTCAAGTTTCTTCTGAACATTGGCTAATTGTTTGCGAGCCTGTTCCTCCTTCTTCTGGTGCTCCTCGAACTGACGTTGCAAATCTTCTTTTTCTTTCTGACTTGTATAACCAGTTTTATTCTTCGTCTCAATTTTGTTTTTCAGTTCTTGACCTTTCGCCAGAGTATTTGCACTTGAACGGAATTTCTGTGCATCATAGCAAATCTCTTTCAACTTCAAGAAATCGAGTTTAATTCTTCTCTCGAAATCAACACATTCACGACTTTCGCCAAAATAGTCACGACGAGAATTTGGAATCAAGCCTTTACTGATAGCATGAATCTCACCAAAGTAATAGAATGAGAAACGTTGATCTTCTGTCTTACTAAAAAATTTCTTACAGATTTCTTCATCACCAATCTGAATATTCTCTTTTCGCAAACGGATACCTCTGGCAATATTCTTAGGTTTCATCTGACCATTTAACCTTGAAAGGCTATACCATCCCCAATAAATGATATTACCTTTCTCATCCTTCGATAGCAGAAAATCAACACCAAGAATATCATCAACCTTTTTCTTCCCTCCATGGTTATCCTCATAGATGTAGTTCGTATAAGGCTTGTAAATCTGGTCACCATTGATGTAGATGTTGTATGTGTCAACAGCCAATCCGTTTTCCTTCATGAATTTGTTTATTTCATGACGAAACATAAAATTGGAGGAAATATCAACAGGTGCGACCATTGACAAATAATCGTGAACACTATTTACGTCAAGGAGATCGTCGGATGTCACATCTTCCATGATAACATGAAAATAGTGAGCATCCTTGTCCTCTGGCTCTGTAACAGTATTTGTCACCTTACGGAGTACATCAACAGCCTCTTCGTTGTTATCTCTGTCGTTTATGATGAACTTAAGCAATTCGGCATCCCATGTCATGATTGATTTTACAGGTTCACCCGAAAATGAGGTTACGAACTTCAATTTCGAACAATAGCCAAGACCACCCAGACGGCCAATTCCACGGAAACCCTTATCAACGCCACGCTTCTTTGTTGAATGTGCAATATTACGGAGTATAGGCACAACATTATCCTTGGCAATACCAGTGGCATTGTCTTCTATTCGTATGGTTCTCTCGTATGAGTCGATAACCACATGAATTTCTTCTTCGCCTTTCTCCAATAAAGCACAATCAATTGCTTTATCTACTTGGTCGGCAGCATTCTGGATGTACTCTCGATAAATGAACCGACAATCTTCATACATTCCTAAGGTAAGCGACTCAATGACGTCTTTACCTATCTGTGGATTATTTTCTGGCATTATATTTACTCGTAATATTTGTAAATTGGTTTAGGGAACTTGATATTCAGCATTGAGCGGAATACCGGATTCTGAATAATGTATTCGCCCTGCTTCTGACGTGTAAGCATTGTCTTATACACAGATGGAACAAACCGGAAATCTTCCTTGGTTATCTCAATCGCATTAGTGCGGCCAAATGCTTGGGTTGCACAATTGCCCTTCACACGTTTGTGGATGTCGCTGACAAATTGCTCTGCGCCAAACAGGACTATACCAAGAGAACGTCCGCGCTCGGTAATGTCGAGAAGTTGTCGAAGGATTGGTGATGATTTAGGCACATCGTTAGAAGCATACTTGTTGAGCTCATCTATGAAAATAACAATGCGATCTGGAATATCCTCCTCTTTGCGTTCAGACGAACCCAATTTGAGATTATAGACAGCACGCATTACGTCACCAAATACGAAACCTTGTGACTCTTCATCCATCTTAGCAACATCAATAACCATCACATCATTTTTCTGAATCTTACCTATTTCGTCACGTAAGCGAACGCTGCCCTTGCCAAGCTTTTCTGTGAACATCTGTCTGCTCTTCTGGAAACTCTTATTGAAAAGTCGGTAGAACTTTCTCCAACTCATAACAGAGATTTCCTTACCAGCCTTAGATGCTGTGTCTGACTGCGTCTGCTGGTAGAGTGCTGTCTTGAAATCATCCCAACTTTCAACACCTTTGAAGTTGCCACCGTTGGAGATTATAAAATTAATTATGCTCTCGATAGTGTCGTTAGGGTCATCGACGTTAGCAAAAAGAAGATCAAGGCACTCTTTGTCTTCGTCATTCTCGAAAAGATACTTATACTGAAATGCATTACCTGCATTCATACGGTTCTTTATGACTTCTTCCTTTTCGTAGGTGTATGCTGTATAATCCTTTGAATATGGATAGAAATACTTAACTTGCTGGAAAGGTTTCATCTCAAGCCCAAGCTTTTCGTAAACAGGACGTATTTCATCCAGTTCATTCTGGCGCTCGTTCATCTGGTCGATTTTTAGCAAGTCAGTTCCTTTCACATTCATCATAATGAAAGCAACCGATTCATTCTCACGCTTGCTCATGACATCCTGAGTCGCTTTCATAAGGAACATTGCATAACTCGTCTTTGATGCTAAACCAGAGATTCCACTAATGTTGAGATGAGCACCTTCAGGACCTATCAAGAAATGGGAATTAAAATGCACGGGAAGTGTTTGCTTGTTCTCGCCATCATACATTTCCATATAACCAGCGGGGAGAGGGTTCTTTACATCGTTTAATCCGAGCGCATCCATTATTTGCTCCTCTGTAGCAAGAAAAACTTTGCGTCCTTCTTGAACAGGGATAAAGATGTTGTTGTCATTGCCAACAACCTTACACTTGACATAATTCATGCCAATACGTTCAGTGTATGCAGATGCTTCAACATCACCAAAGTCGCTTGAAATGTAACCTGCAAGCGCACTTGGTGAATCTGTCATGTGCGAGATTTCTTCCACAACTCCGTAAGTTTTGGAGTTTTCAACATGTTCAACCACAACCACGTCAAATGGTTTTAGTTTCAAGTCTTTCTTTGTCCAGAAAGTAAACTCCTCGATGGTTGAGGGTTGTTTTTCGGTTGCTATAATTTTTCCGATAGTATCCATCTTGTATGCTGGTTAAAATAAATTCAAAAAATAATAGTCACTTGTGAATCTGCTTTTGCAATAACACTCGGTCATGTAAACAGGATAAAGATGATTTGCCCATCTTGCGTCAGATCCATAACAAACAGGATTACGTTCGTTAATGATGTTTGCTGAGATATTATCAATCTCGTCGGTTGACAAACCATATTCAGCCTCGTGTCCGGTCATGAGCATTTTTTCCACTTTAACAATTCCTGAGTATGGAGTATCTGTATGTTTTCTATCTCTTATTCTCACGTACCAAATGGCGAAAGTGACATTTCCCCATTCCTCCCCAGGTTTCCACAAGAACGCAGGAGTGCGATGATACAGCGGTAATCTTGCAATCGCACCTGCATTGCTTTGGTCTTTGGCATCTCGCATCAAGTTTGGGTTGAACTTCTTTGATACGCCAACAACATGACGATAATTATTACGAATACGTGCAAGTTCTTTGAAATCGCCAGTTTTCATCGGTTTATATTGGATAGAACCATCTTTTATCAAGTAACTATCCTGATTAAGGAGATGTTTGCTCATAAGAAAAGAGACAATGCGTTTCTCGCAATCTACCATCTCGTCTTGTATTCTCGCGATTCCTTTATTCTCAAGCGTTTCACGTCCTTCGAGTTTTGTCTGATAATACAGAATTTTCTCCAAGTGGACATTGGCTGAATTAAGACCTGGCTTCTCTTTGATTTTATTGCATAGATTACGGAAGAACACATTGTGATCAATGCCCTCTCCATTGGCTTTAACTGGAAGGCAAAGTACACTGTAGGCTTCTTCTTCAACTTTGTGAAAACCTATGAAATTACCATCATCATCAACATCACGTCCACAACACGCCACTGCTATCTGCCCCCCAACAATGGGATAAACCTTTTTGTCGTACTGTATGTCATCGAGCTTATACACTTTGCGTGAACCATCAAGGAAATACTTGAATAGTGGAGGCCCTTGCATGCACAACTTGGCTTTCTGGGTCAAGTCGCGAGGCTTTGGATCCTTCACTTCTTCAGCATATTCCTTCAGGTTAATGTATGTCTCTTCCTGTGTCTCGTACTCTATGCCTGGAACTTTGTCGTCATCATAGCTATACTTGAAGGAAGTGAAGCATTCACCTTCGGTAGCTTCTTCTATGAACTTTAGAATTTTTCCCATTGTTCTTGACTCTTGATTTATGCTGCTATCAATTTATTGTCTATTGCCAACTTCTCAGGCACGCAGATCAGTACACCGATGTCCTGTAGCAGAAATAGCACATCATCATCGGTCGACCAATCAACCAACTCTGTCCAACCGTCCTGCTCTAAAAGCATTATGCTTGTCATAGACTTCTATTCGTTTAGCACGACTTAAATAGCTAAGGAGAGCAGCTTTGTTCTCCTTCTCGTTATCATAAAAAATATCCATGAGCTCACCACAGAACTGGTAAACCACTTCATTGTTCATAACGTAATTCAATAATTGAGAAATAATATTTTTTGTGATACTCATTTTTTACTTATATTTTTTATGAGTTCCCAATGACCTGTTTTCTTACTACCAACTCTGACGATTAACCCTAAGTTTTCTATAACCTTCAATTCTCGTTGCATGGTCTTGAATCCAATGCTAAGCCTATTGGACAAATCGGTAGTGTTTAATTGGACATTTAATTGGACACCCTCTTTTATGCTATTATATATAACTATTTGACGTTCAGTCAGTTTGTTTACATCTAATAATTGGACATTTATTGTATCATCTTTTTGTCCAGTTACATTGGCTGTGGTTTTCTTGACGATTTCATAATACCTGTCAGACAACTTATAACCATCCTGTGCTGAGATGAGCAATCCTTCGTCGATAAGTTTGCGTAGTGTCACTTCGTCCGTATAGCGTTGGCTATCGCCTTGCGAAGCACGGAAGAGGGCAAGGAGGTCGAATACATTGAGTTTGTTGTTTGCAGGTCGGGCATTCTGCAACTCACGAGCATAGAGCATGAAGGCTGGGTACTTGATTTCGCCAGGGAGTCGTAAGCATACCTGCCATTCGTCTGTCAGAGAATAATCAGGCAAACATTTGCCATCCATCAGACAATGGTAGAACATCTTGTCAACGCCTTGTCCGCTCTTCTAGATGAAACCTGCCTTCTGCAAAACTTCGGTGATGAGTTTGCAACGTGGCATACTGTTGACCGTAAGGATATTGTCCACATCCACACCGACAGGGAAACCTCCAGCATTGGTGATGATGAGTTGATCGGGATATTGCTTGATTACCACATCGCTCTGGATGTACATCACACGATGACAGCATGCATTGAGGATTGCTTCTCGGACAACATCACGGTTGAATGTGGGAATGTCGCCAATGCGGAATCCGTCATTATAGTGTTGTAATGGATTGCTGGCAGGCTGGTTGATGTAGTTCCAGACAGAATCTACCATCAGTACAAGTGGCTCTTGGAATTCCTGACGTGCAGTGTATTCTATCATAGAGTGATATAGGCGGTACTCTACAGTCACGCGATTGCAATACAAATGCTTGCGTATTGCTTCTGACTTGCCCAGAAGAATGAGGGCAGCATTGGTCAACTGACCATCCTTATTCATGAGAGCAAAATCATGGAGCACCTGCAAAGTTGGTGTACTTACAAATTCAGGCTTGTTCCAGCGCTGGGCATAGCCTTGCTTCATCACACGGATAGCTTCTTCGTCAAGGTCTTCAAGCGAGAGTCCTTCGCAAATTTTCTCAGAGAAGTCAGGCTCTGACTCCTGCAATATCTTGAGATACATGGCATCGGACATTGGCTTAAGTTCTTCGCCAACACGCATCAATGGTACGTCCTCGAACTTGAAGACTTTGCCGATAGGACGTGAAGGAACCTCAATCACCAAGACACGATGCTTCTCTTCGTCATAGAGTTCGTAAATCTCTGGACGAATCGTTGTGTCGCGATAAATGTCAGACTCCAACTGTCCGATGGCATCTTGCGACTGGCGAGTGCCTGTGACACGATGCGGATAGTTGTCGTGCATACCTATTACGAGGCGACCGCCACCTTCGTTGCAAAGGGCGATGACATAGCCAAGGATGCAGCGGCGACGATCCTTCGGATTGGTCTTGCCTCGACCATCGTAGGAAATATTGCCACCTTCTCCCGCCTTGAACTCAACGCGGTCTTCGGATTCGCGCATCTGCTGGAGTTGCTGTATGGTAAATTTATTCATTATTGTTGCGGTCTTTATTTCTAGATATGTCAATTAGGTGTTACTACCCAACTGATCTATTTCATCTTCTATTTCCCTCATCTTCTGTTGGAGGAGCATCTATTTGTCGGTGAAGTTGACGGACACCCTCCATTCTGCATCAGCTATTTTTCGTGAAAGATATTCACGACCTTCTAGTAGAGTTCGATGAGAGCTGTATTGGCAATGCGGATGACATTCTGCCGTGTCTGCCGAATCATCCCCGCAACCTCAGCAAACATCTGCTCGTTGTCGAGAGTGGACAGAGAATCTATATCCTTCATACTCTGTATCGCAGTATTATTGTTTAGCTTCATATTTCTTTTGAAGTCATTTGAATGCTAAAAAAGTCAATTGTTACTCTACTTTTGTATCAATCTCTGGCAACTCATCAAATCGCAACAAATCATCTACCTGTGTTTCGAGGACTTTTGCAATTTGCATCATCGTTTCAAGGTTTGGTTGGGTGGTATTGGTGATCCATTTTGATACTGTCGCCTGGTCTTTGCCCAATTTATCAGCCAGCCATTTATTGTTCAAATCGCGTTCTGCAAGAACGACTCTAATCCTATTAAGTTTCGCCATTTGAAGTTGTTGTCAAATAATCGTTGAATGTCTTATTTTCATTTTCGCTATCAAGCGCTGAGAGCTATCAACAGTATATGATTGTTGTGGGCTCGTAGTCTTTGGCTGCAAAGTTACCAAAACTAGGTGAAATATTAACTTGTTTGCTCAAATATTTTTATAAAATGGTCAAGCATTTGACTATTTAGTCAAATGCTTGACCATTAACAAGGCGAAATACGCACTCGCTTTCTCTAAGCATCATAAAGGTTTGCTGAAGCAAGTGTATGGTTCTTGCAATTTTTACCACATCAAACTATATATTTCGGTTGATAAATGTTAAATAATGAAGGTGATAAAGCGAATAATCGCCTCAAAGCCATTGTTGATTCAACTTTAATCGCTAATTTTGTAGCAATCCTACAAAATCAGACGTGCAATGATATTAAAAATCGAATTTGAGAATTTCTTTTCTATTAGAGATAGAATAAGAATCGACTTCAGAGCAGGAAACATCAATACAGCTCTTGCACAGGAGTTAAGCCATAATGTGATGGAGTGGAACGGTGTGCCCGTACTTAAAACTATTGGCTTGTTTGGGCCTAACGCTTCTGGCAAATCGAATATTCTGAAAGCCATTACTTTTTGCTGTAGAATGATTTTGGAGTCACATCTTCATAACGAAGGGGTGACATTCAACTTTGAACCTTTCAAATTTGATGGTTGGCAGAAAAAGCCCAGCAAATTCCTTATTGATTTTGTCTGTGAGGATGTGGAGTATGAATACGCTTTTGAGCTGACTCGTGAATGTATCATAAGTGAGAGTCTGTACCATTATCCCGTTGGTAGACGAGCAAAGATATTTGTTCGCGATGCTGATGGAAAGTATAGCTTTGGTACAGGCGTGATGGTCAAGCCTTCAGATGTGGTAATCAATACCAGTGAAAAGAATCTGTTCCTGAGCCGAGCCAGTTCAATGAACAGAGAGATTGCCCAAAAGCTTTATCGCTATTTCATGAACCAATTCCTTCTTGGACTCGTAAATGTGAACGACATAATGGTATTGGATAGTTTCAATGCCTACAAGAAAGTAATACTCAAAGCACTTGAAATATGCGATACAGATATTACTGACATCGAGGCAAGGAAAGAACAGATGCCAGCTCCTGTGGTTGTACCAGGACAAACGGAACTATCATACAAGTTGGTGGATGTGCTTCGCTTTAAGACCTTCCATCGTAACCAAAAGGATATCATGTTCGACATGGACATGGAAGAATCTAACGGTACAAGAAAACTGTTCCAGATTCTGATACGACTCTTGGATGTGGTAAAGAATAAGAAGAGCATTATGATGGACGAGTTTGACATGGGACTTCACACTCGTCTAGCTGATTTCATTCTCGACTTGATTCATGCCTCAGAGAGCAGTCAGTTATTGTTCACATCCCATAACACGAATCTTATCGATGTCAAACGACTGAGACGTGATCAGATTGTTTTCGTCAACAAGTCGGAGCAAGGTGCAACGGAAGTGTATTCGTTATACGACTTTAAGGATTTCCGTGAGAATATGGATGCCGAAAAGGGATATATACAAGGGCGCTTTGACGCTGTACCTTATGTTGATTCATCGGTGTCAAGTATCAAACAATTATTGGAAGGTTGATTATGGCAAGCAAAAGAGAACCATCTCCATCCCTGCGGATGCGAAAGATCGCTCTCGTCATTTGCGAGGGTGAGACAGAGGTGTGCTATATCAACCTTCTGAAATCGTGGTATAAGTCACCCATCAGAATCATTTCGCACATAGAAGGCACAAAGATCACGCCATCGTTGGTTGAGAAGCGTACAAAGGAGCTCAAAATCTCACAATGGGATAAGGTGCACACATTCCTCATGTACGACATGGATGTGCAGGCTATCAATGAGAAACTACGTAAATGCAAGGCAGAAATGCTGCTAAGCAATCCTTGTTTTGAAATATGGTTGCTACTTCATGCCAAAGACCAGAAGGCAGCCATCGAAACGGATGCACTCATCAAAGAGTTGAAGAAAAGCGCTCCCATGTGGAAAAATTATTCTAAATCGTACTTCACCGACACGCAAAAGTCTTTCTTGAACGACAATACCGACTTAGCGGTTGCAAGAGCTAAGAAGTTACATGAGTTCCAGAATCCATCCACAGGTATTTACAAGTTGATTGAAATGCTGAAAGGAAATGTACGTTAATAAGCAGAAAATGAAGGATAGTATTAGGGAATATCGCCCAAAAAGCTCCGTACTGTCAAAAGATTCGTTGATGTCAAAGGATGGTGTGGAAGCTGATTTGGTAAACCTACGAAAGGTGGTTGTTAAAAAGTGAAAATGTTGTTTGACAACAATATACGTATCCTAATGATGATAAATAAAAAAGGACAGGAATAATATTAATCATGGCAAAAATAAATCCATTTAAAGCTTCTACACTAGAAATGATAGCGAATGCAATAGCAGATATAGATCCAGGAATTACAGGCTCTGTAATTCACAGGATGCTTCTGCAATCTCAAATAGAGGATATCTCTTATAATGAGCAGTTTCTTGCCAAACGAAAAAAACTATTCAACGCATTTGCTGATTATCAAAATAAGAATCAATGCGCAAACAATATCATACTATTTATACAAAATGTTTTATCTCCCCAAAGGTATGTTGATAATACGGATATGTTCAACAAAGTAAAGAACGAAGTTAACAAACAACTTGCATTTGAAGGGCTAAACATTGACGATTCTAACCAAATTGTCTCAGTAGAGAAAGCGTCTAAAATATCCGATGTACAAATAAAGGTTGATGGACTAAAAAACAAGCTTATCGAACAAGGGGCTCATCAACTTGTGTTCTCTTATTGTAATGCAGAACTTTTGGCTAACAATTACTTTCATTCTGTATTGGAGTCGTCCAAAGGATTAGTAAAACGCATACAGGATATTGCAGGTGTTACATACGATGGTCAAAATCTCATGGAAAAGGTATTCAAGGACGAAAATCCGATATTAATTATAAACAATTTCCAAAGTAAGTCAGAAAAAGATGAGCATAGGGGTTTTCGTAATCTTCTAATTGGCATTGTAGCTATGTTTCGTAACCCTGCTTCACATGAATTGAAGGTTGAATGGGACATGTCAGAACAAGATGCATTGGATATTCTCGCTATGATATCATATTGCCATAGAAGATTGGATAATGCACAAAAAATAAGACTGGGATAATAATATCATAAAAGCTTCGATAATCTGATGGGTAATAAAAGATTTTTGATTTGGTTGGCAGTGATACTATTTTTTGTCATTGTTGTCATTTGTTGGCTCCCTTATTTGCTGACGCAATTTAGTATCTTAGATTTTACAGAAACTGGACAGATAGGAGACACTATTGGTGGAACAATGAGTCCATTTGTTGGCATTCTTGCTGCTATATTGACATTTATGGCATTTTGGATTCAATATCAGGCCAACGAAGAACAACGAGCATCTATAGCTGATAATAAAACTGAGATTCAGAAACAGCAAAAACGATATATAATTGATCGCTTTGAGGGTAAATGGCTGATGCTATTGGATATATATAAGGAAACTGTGAAATCGCTGCATTATTCCAATGTAACAGGAAAACCAGTTTTCAAGGAACTATTAGAAGAACTGCACTTGACCTATGAAATGGTTGAGTATGGATATGCGAAATGGATAAAAAACGCATTTAGACATGATAAGCCAGAATATAAAGACTCTGTCATAGCTTTCCGAACTATACTTATGAGTGATGATAGAGCATTACGGCAATTTCTAACAGAGACGGCATATACATTATTCTTCTATGGTAAACCTTATTTCTCTGTTGAAATGACAAAGAATAATCCTGGAAAAGTAATTGTTATGGAACAAATATTTAACGTTGTTTCAAAAATAGGCTTTTCTAAATCTGAAAATCTGAGTAAAACATTTGATGTTCACTCAATCTCTGATGGCGTTGCTACATATAGGTATCGTGCACCTAAATCTATCTTGATTGGAGAGTCATTTCAGTTGGCACAATATTTCAGAGTGCTTTATTCTTTAGCAAAGTATATTGACAATGCCGATATTAATGGATTTGAATATAGCGAGAAATATGAGTGTTTCAAATTGCTTCGATGCCAAATGTCAGATGAAGAACAGGCATTGCTATACTATAATTCTATATCACCAATGGGGGCAGAATGGAACGCCAAAAAGAGTAATGCGCCTTTATCAATAGATTCAATGGGGTTAATCGCGAAATATAGACTTGTGAAGAATCTGCCTCCTCGGTTCCCTTTCTTTGGCATAAATCCCATGGAATATTATGCTACCGAAACAAAGTATTACGAAGAGAATGGCAAGCAGTTCTTTGAACATGGATCTTTCTATAAATACACTCCAAAAGTATATGTTGAAAAAAAGAAGAATGGAACCGAAGAAGAGATAACTACAGTAATGCACTTCAAATAAAAGCACTGCTCTGATGTATTGTTTTGATTGTGGAGTTTTGTAAGAAACAAAGAGGAAGTCATGGAAGGGTTTACATACTCAACCTAAATCAAGAAAAATCATCAAGTTTGTGATTTTTTCTGTGTTTTCTTTTGGTTGTTTGGGGAGAAATTTATACCTTTGCAGTGATTTTGTAACATGTTGATTATCAATGGTCATTTCCGTTTATGCGACATGTTTGCAACATCCGGTGCTAACGCATTGATAGTCAGTTAAAGTCGTTTTTGAGGAGGTTAAGTAATACCGAAAGGTAAACACATAATACACTATAAGCAAAAGCGTGCAGCTCAATGAGTTGCACGCTTTTTGCGTTTATGGGGTTCTTGTTTCTTATGCCTTTGTTATGCCTTTCTTATGCGCTTGTTATGCGCTTGTTTATCGCTTATTTGCAGCACATTTGCAACATAACAAAAAAGTAGATAAGGAGAAATACCGAAAAAACAACACATAACCTGCATGATTCCATGTGACTCCAGTTTAGCCCACATCCAGCGACTGGCGGCCATAGGTAAAGATCGTCGTTGGGGTAGGCTGCAGCCCCATGACATCTTCTAAGGGCATGTGTCGTGTGTCGATTTTCACATGTTTTCCTTTGGTTGTTCGGGTATAAATACATACCTTTGCATTGGCTTTGCAACATGTTGTTTATCAGTGGTTATAACTATTATTGCAGCCACTTGGAAGAGCCGGCAACATGTATCATTCTTAACTTTACGACATGATTACCCGATGCTATCTTGAAATAACCAATATTTGTAATCTCAACTGCGTGTTTTGCCCGAAGACGACGCGGGCGAAGCACACCCTGACGATGGATGAATTCGATACACTAACCACACGACTCATGGGCGAGGTTCGGTTTCTCTATTTCCACCTCATGGGCGAGCCTTTTCTTCACCCGTTATTGCCGCAGTTCATACTGATGGCGCGCCAGAAGGGCTTCGTTCCGGTGCTTACCACCAACGGCACCTTGCTCTCGCAACGCACCGACCTGCTCGATGTGCTTCCCCATAAGTTGCAGATATCGCTCCATTCGCACGAGGGTAACGGCAAGGACCATCTCGACCAATACATCGATGAGGTGATGGTGTTTGCCAAGGAGGCCGCCCGGCGCGGGTGTGTCGTGGTGCTGCGCCTGTGGAACGAGGGCGGCCACAACCTCATGAACGAGGCCATCCGCGACCGTATAGCGCTCCATCAGCCACGCCCTTGGGTATCGAGATACGACGGTTGGAAGCTTGGCGAGAACCTGTTTCTTGAGAACGACAACATGTTCGAATGGCCCGACCTCGATCACGACGTGTATGCCGAGGAGGAAGTGTTCTGCTATGCCTTGCGCAATCAGGTTGGCGTGCTGGTCGACGGCACGGTGGTGCCTTGCTGCTTAGACCACAATGGCGACATGAACTTGGGCAACCTGTTTGAGCATAGTTTGGAGCAAATCCTCCAATCGCCACGCGCCCAAGCCATCTACGAGGGGTTTACCCATCATTCCGCTGCCGAGCCCTTGTGTCAGCGTTGTGGCTATTCGGCCGTATCGAAGCGATTCAGAAAGTGAAAAACCTTCATGTTTTTCGAGGACACTCGGATGGAATTAGCACTTTTTTATTATTTTTGCACCGTGGCACATAACGCCATGGGGTTTTTATGTTGATATTTCTATATGATCTGGTAACCGTTTACATCATTCCCGGAATGATGCTTGCATTTGGTATATGCCTACTCTTCCTTTCCATTCCCGATAAGGAAGGGCTCAAGAATTATGTGTTTGCGCGCAAGGTGATGGGCGTCACGTTCCTTGTTTATTGTATGGCGCTTATCTGCGAGGCGGTGACGCGCGAGCCTCTTGTGGGCGACTTGCTCAATAGCATGATCGTCATAGCCATTGGCATTACGCAAGCCTTTCTGTTCACCTATTCGCTCATTGCGTTGCTCGACATAGGCTTCTTCACCAAGGCCACGGCGTGTCGCGAGACCTTGGTCATAGCCATCACCACATTGGCGGCGTTTGCCCTGTTCTTTCTCTGCCCACAGAGCAGCAGGGCGCTCATCTTCTATGGCTTTTCGCTTTGGTACATGTTGCTCATGGCGCGTTATGTGGCGCTTTTTCGTCGCTATTACAAACGCTACCTGCAGTTGATGGACAACTATTTCTCCGACGATGAGCGCCAGCGCTTGCATTGGGTTCCCGTGGCTTTCTATAGCGCCTTTGGCGTAGGCGTCATCGCCCTGTTGTTTGCCTTGTTGATCACTCCGTTCACGCAGTTGCTGTTCATGCTCGTCACAACGGTCTATTATTCGGTGTTTGCCATACGCTTCATCAATTATGTGGATATCTTCCCTAAGATCAAGGAGCCTTTGCGAGATACCGTTTGCGAAGCGACCGAGCCCGTAGAGGTGCCTACCGACCCTTCCTCCGACATGATGGTTGTACCGACCGACGACGACCTGCTACTCATGCAAGAGATCGAACGGTTGATGCAGGAGCAAGCCCTCTTCAAAGCGACCGACCTCTCGATAGCCAACCTTGCGGCCTTATGCGGCAAGAGCCATCGTGTGGTGTCGATGGCCATCAACCATTGTCAGGGTGTCAACTTCAAGACCTACATCAACGAGTATCGCGTGGCTGAAGCCGCAAGGCTCATTGAGACGGGATGGCTCAAGCACCACACGCTCGACGCCCTTGCCTTGGAGACCGGGTTTACCGGAAGGGTGAATCTCTATCGTGCGTTCAAGCGCAAGATGGGCGTGTCGCCAACCGATTGGGAGGCGAAGGCGAGGGTCTGAAAACCCGATGGAATGGCGGTTTTTGGTTACACTTTACGCATTGTGTAACCACCATAACGTTTTTTTCGCTTAAGATTTCTTTGTATTCGTTTAAATTTGCAAAGGGTCGAACCAGCATTGCGCTGCAAGTTGGTTGCCCCCATTGCATCAGATAATCCTAACGAAACAAATTCATCTAAGCGATTATGAAAGAAAACTATTACTCACAACCCAACTTCTCACCGCCTCAGGTGGCGAGAGGCAAGCAATGTCAGAGCACGCCGCCTTGGCGTCATAGGCTTTTGACGTTCCTCCTGCTGGTCATGGCCTTGGCCGTGCCGCGGCAGGCGTATGCCGGAGCACACTTCGGCACTGTTTATGCCGGAGACACCTACAACTCGCGCATCTCGCACCATCCCACGGTGGACGAGCCATGGATCACCGTCTATTTTTGGTTCTACGACACGTGGGGCGGCGACGGCTATTTTCTGCACGACGAAACAGAGAGGGGCCACAAAGGTCCCGCCGTTTATGTAGATGGCAAATACATCTGCTCACCCGACTGGGAGTTGGCATGGTCCTCAGGCAATGGCAACGCCTCCGGACTGGATGACCAGCGCGGTAACAACGGATGGTGGGGCAGCACCTACACCAACAGTGTTGACGGCGTGAACTACACTGTACGCTTCTGGGACCCACGAAAAGTGAACGGGCAGTTCTGGGTGGAGATGGTCATCTACATGGACAAGATGGCTGTGGCTACCGAGCACGACGTAAAGATTCGCGGTATGTGGAAGCTCAACGGCGATAGTTCCAATCCAGGCGGAAGCATCCAGTTTGAGGAACGCACGTTCCGAACCCAAGCTATCAGGAACATATTTTCGGACAGCCCAAACTACGAACGTACCTATGGCTCGCTGAAGGTGACGAGAAGTTCGCTCAACACGAGCTACGGCCCAACCACCGTGGCTATGACTACCGACGGCTCGTATTACAAAGACTACGGCAACGGCAAGCGCTACTTCGACCCTTCCACAATGAACCAAGCGGTTTACAAGACCTACAGCAAGGGCTCATCCACCTATAATGGACTGACGCTTTCGTATAACGAAACGGATGGGTCTTCATTCTATCTATATAGACAAAAATCAATTACTGTAACTCCCAACGATCGACCCAGTACGATTATATTTGGCTGGCAGATGGATATGCCTTACAGGTACGACGCTCCTTGCAATGTAGATGCAACCACCGACATGTGGAAAAAACAAATATTATTGACATGGCAAGCCTCTGGTGGTCTTTGTTATGCAAATGGCACATGGAGTATCTACCGTTACCCTGACGGGCACCCAGAGGACAAAACGAAAGTAGCAAGCGACATTCCGTATAATACACGAAAATACACGGACGATGTGCCTGATTACGACCAAAAATACGTCTATCAGATTTATTTCGTACCGACCAATTCGCCTTCAGGCAAACTGCTGTCCAGCCTTATGTCCAGCAAAACGCAGTCTGTGCAGCGCTCGTTCCCGATCAACATCACCGACGTGGTGTCTGATAAGAAATCGATCACGGTGAAATGGCAATGCCCTGAGTTTAAGGGCAACGAAAGCTATGCCTTCAAGCTGCTCCGCACCGAGAGCAAGAACGGACAGCCGGGCGACGACTGGACGGAGGTGGCTACCGTCAACGTCACCGACAAGGGAAAGACGCAATATGAATATACCGACACGCGCGACCTGAAGCTCTGTCCCACCTATATATATAAGGTGCAGACCACGATGCTCGAGAACAAGCTCTTCTCAAGCGCCAACATTCTGGAGGGCCGCATCACCGGCAACTCGCAGGTTACGGCGGTCAACGCCACCAAGGGCGACTACAACGGACTGGTGAAGGTGGCATGGGAAGCCGATCAGGTAGGAGCCGACGTGACACGCTACGAGGTGGCACGCCGCGTGAAGGGCACCGACACATGGGCCACCATCTACAAGACCAGCGGCACTGCCTCGTCCTATTACTATGAGGACCAGACGGCACTGCCCGGACAGTATTACGACTACAAGGTGGTGAGCATCACCACGTGCGACGGCAGCGACACACGCCTTGAGAAGAGCGACGACGGATTCAGTCGCGCTACCGGCATCGTATCGGGCCGCATCACCTACGGCACCGGAACTGCCGTGGCAGGCACCCGCGTGGCATTGGTACGTGGCGACGGCACACAGCAGCAGGGCGGACAGTTCTATGCCCTCCGAGTGTCGGGAGCCGGCGATGGCGTGTTCCTTAGCAAGGACAGCGAGACGCTCAACAAGTATTTCGCCTCCAAGCCCTACACCCTGCAGATGATGATTCGCCCCGACGATTCGCAGACGGGCACCACACCCACCATTCTCGACCTCGGCGGCAAGTTGCAGCTGACGCTCGGTGCTGCAGATACCGATGGCAAGGGCTATCCGCTCACCCTCAAGAGCGCATCCGCTTCGGCGCCTACGGGCATCTATCTGAAGCCTAACGCCTTCACGTCGCTCACCCTCGCCGTTGATGCAGCGGGCGCAGCCACCGTGACGGCAGTCAACGCTGACGATTCTGTTACCGTTGTGTCACTTGCCGACAAGCTCAACGCCAAGGTGCAGTTTGCCAATGCCGACAACACCGGATTGTGTCTCGGCGGCAGCTACCAGTCGTCGGCCGACCGTGCCTTCACGGGCTACATCGACGAGATGCGCGTGTTCAGCGACAAGGCATTGAGCCGTGAGGAAATTCTTGCCAACTACAACCACACCCTTTGCGGAACGGAAGACGCCCTTGTGGCCTACTGGCCCGTCGACGAAGGTTTCAGCGGACAGACCACCGCCTACGACTACTCCAAGACGAGTGGCGTGGCAAACGGCAACCACGCACGCCTCGGCGCCGGCACATTGCCCACGGGCAGCATCATCCCCACATCGCAACAGCTCGGACTGTTTGCCCTGACCGACACACAAGGCAACTTCGTCATACGTGGCGTACCGTTCACGGGCGAAGGCACCAACTATATGGTCATCCCCGCCCTGGGCGTACACGAATTCTCGCCCACCTATTCCACACGCTACATCAGCGCCTCGTCGCTCGTGCATAGCGGAGTAGACTTCACCGACGTATCGTCGTTCCCCGTATCGGGCACCGTCTTCTACGAAGGCACCGATTATCCCGTGGAGGGATGCACGTTCTATGTAGATGGCACGATATGCAGTCGCGACGGCGAACTCATACAGTCGGCCGAGGACGGCACATTCACCATCAGCGTGCCCATTGGCGACCACTTCATCCAGGTGAAGAAGGACGGCCATGTGTTTGCATCAGCCGGACGCTACCCAGCCGACCCGAACGGAGCCGGCGTGAAGATTACGTTCGACCGCGAGATAAAGAACATGGAGTTCATCGACCAGACGCTCGTCAACTTCACGGGCCGTGTGGTAGGTGGAAGCATTGAGGGCGAGAAGCCTGTTGGGTTCGGTGCAAGCCATAACAACATCGGCATCACCGAACTCGTTCTCAGCCCCACCAACGACCGCTATCGCCTCAACGTGGTGAAGAAGGTGAACGGCACGTCGTATAGCTACGAAACCAACACCGCCAAGGCTACCGTACAGTCGGCCACCAGCACCATTGCCAGCCATTCGTGGCGCGGCGCGGGCGATGCCGCCAAGAAGATCTTTATACGCACCGACTCGCTCACGGGTGAGTTCTCTGCCATGGTTCCCCCGCTTATGTATAATGTGGAGAGCATGAAGGTCGTGGCAACCGGCATGAGCGTTGGCGACGCAACCACCGTCGACGCCACCAATCCGCTTGTGGAGTTGACCGACACCATGGTCACAGAGAATGGAGCGCGTCAGGAGTATGCCTACAACTGCAAGCTTCGTCAGACCTATCATAGCGCACCCTCGTTCACTGTCACCCAGCGTGGCCACGACGACGGAGCCTTCGGACTGTCGAAGTATGAGATTGAGGATGCCAGCGGCAAGCTCGCCATCGACGACATCTACACCATCGACACCAACGGCAAGGTGACCTACAACTACGGCGGTGCCATCTTCGAACGTGAGGAGAACTACACCTTCGACCTCAAGGGCTTCGAGGAGTATGTCAACCACGACGTGAAGAACCAGCCCGTGGCATCGCACGTGCCGCTCAGCGGCAATGTGGTGACTATCAACAACGCCCTCTCTGCCTCACAGAAGGTATATCTTGAGAACAACACGGCTGGCAAACCTGCCGGTTCGCTGGTGGAGTTGGAGAGCAACCAGTTGCAACTCGACAGTCTCGGTTGCGCCGTGTACACATGGAAGGCGGGTCTGCCCAACATCACCGCGCCCTACTCGCGCACCCTCTCCATCAGCTACGACATCGACGACCGCACCTACAACTGGGACGGCAGTGGCATGAACGGCATCATCCTCGGTTCGCTGCCTACAGGCAACAACTTCGTGACGAGCGGCCCCGACGTTGTGGAGATGATTCTGCGAGATCCTCCAGGAACCGGCTCAAGCGCCGAGTGGACCAGCGGCAGCGTCACGTCTACATCCACCAGCAGCGGCAGTGTGTGGACTTCTGATAGCGAAGCGCTGACCTCCACCAAGTTTGGTGTGGATGTAACGACGCTTAAAGGAACCTTTGGCTTCGGACTACTCAACAGTGTAGAGAGTAAGAACGAACTGAACGTGGGACTTAATGTCGTCACAGAAGGCGAGAATGCCAACACATGGAACCGCACCATAACCGCCACACGCACCATATCCACATCATCAGCTCCAGAGTATGTGGGTGCCAATGGCGACGTGTTTATCGGTTCGGCTACCAATCTCATCTATGGATTGGCACGCGATGTCAACTTCCGCCGACAAGGAACGAGCGACAAGGCGGCATTGGAACTGAAGGACATCATCACCACGGGACTCAACTTCAAGACCATGTTCAACTACACGGAGAATTACGTGGAGAACGTATTGTTGCCCAACCTGCGCACCATGCGCAACAGCCTGTTGCAGACCGTTGCCAGCACACAGGGCTACAGCAATACGACGGACCATCCCGTATACCTCACTACGCTTGCTGCCGACGACCCACGCTTCGGAAGTTCCAACCACGACAAGAAGGCATGGGGATCGAAAGCCACCAAGCATGTGTCAAACAGCGGACCGTCGTACACCATGATCGCGCCAAGCAATAGCAACCAATGCTATAGCGACTCGGTGGAATGGTGCAACTCGCAAATCCAGATCTGGGAGAATACGCTCGCCACCAACGAGAAGGAGAAGGTGCTCGCCTACGAGAACCGTGACGAAAACCTTGACCAAAACTTCTCGTTCGACTCGGGCAGCAGCATAACAATGAGCCGACAGACAGAAGAAAGCAGTGGAAGCACACACGAATGGACTGTTACTGCGGCTGCCGTATTGTCTGATTCATGGGGAATGAGTTTCGATGGAACAGGTGTGCAATGTACTATCTCTACAAGGACTGGAGGCGGATCGCATCACACTTCAGAGGATACCAAGACTGACATCTCGTCATTCAGCTATACCCTCGCTGAGGAAGGCGACGACGACGCTCTGACTGTGGACGTCTATAAGTATGGTGCTTATTCGCCCATCTTCCGCACACGCGGCGGACAGACCTCTGGTCCGTATGAGGGCGAGGTGAAGACCAAGTATTATCGTCCGGGCACCACCATCATGGAGGCCACCATGCAGATCGAGGTGCCGCAGATCACGGTGGATGTACCTGTGGTAAGCAATGTGCCTACGGGCAGTGCCGCCAACTACACGCTGCGCCTCACCAACGCCTCGGAGATTGACGAGGACGTTTACTACAAACTCCTGATGATCGACGAGAGCAATCCCGACGGTGCAAAGATCACCGTCGACGGCATGCCGCTCACCGACAACCGCATCATCAAGATTCCGGCTGGCGAGACCGTCACCAAGGCCATGCAGCTCTGGCAGACCAACACCAGCGTGCTCGACTACAAGAACATCGGCATCGTGCTCGCCTCGCAGTCGCAGTACGACCCGACAAGCACATGGGACCAGATAGCCGACACCGTATACGTATCGGCGCAGTTTGTGCCCTCATCATCGGCAGTGACGATGAAGCTCGACCGCACTACGCTCAACTCGCAGACCGGCGACGACCTGAACATCTCGTTCAGCCAGTTTGACCGCGACTACCACAACCTCAAGGCGTTCCGCATACAGTATCGCAAGCAGGGCGACACCGACTGGACGCTCGTTCGCGAATACGTAATCAATGAGGCCGACAAGACCCAGAACAATGAGCTGCTGCCCGGCACAGCCACGGTGTCGTACAAGTTGCCGATGCACAACTTCAGCGACGGTGACTACACCTTCCGCATACTCTCCGTCAGCGCGTACGGCAATGAGGAGGTGTACAACACCAGTGAGGAGATTGCCCTCGTGAAGGACATGCAGCGCCCGCAACCGCTCGGCATGCCGACACCTACCAACGGCATCCTCTCGCCTGGCGACGACGTGAGCATCGAGTTTAACGAGAACTTCCTCAAGGGCGAACTCACGAAGACCGCCAACTTCATCGTCACCGGTGTGCTCAACGGCGCTGAGGTGTCGCACGCCACTGCTCTCGGCATGACCGGCACCGACAACACCGCCGCTACCGAGGCCGACATCAATTTGGCAGGCAAGAGCTTTGCCATCGACGCTTGGGTGAACCTCAAGGGCGCAGGCACATTGCTCTCACACGGAAAGGGACAGCAGAAGTTCGTAGTAGGCGTGGACGACAACCGCCACCTACAGGTGAAGATCGGCAGCAACGTCTATACGTCGAAGGCTGAGATGCCAACCGACAAGTGGGCATACCTCACGATGAACTATGCCGTTACCGCCAAGGGCTGCACGCTGAAGGCTGCCGTGGCCGAAGACGCCACCACCACCGACCTCTTCACCGACCAAGCGGTGGCGACCTACGACGGCAACGGACCGATCGCCATCGGACAACGCTTGACGGGAGCCATCCACGAGCTCACGCTATGGGATGAGGCTCACGACATGACGGCTGCGCTGATGGAGAAGAACAAGACCAAGAATCCGGCCACACGCCACTTGATTGGCTACTGGAAGATGGACGAGGGCGAAGGCACCGTCGTCACCGACTATGCCCGCAACCGACACCTCCGCCTGACGGGCGAGAACTGGTATCTCAACAACGAGAACAAGGCCATTGCGCTCGACGGCACGTCGCATCTCGACATTCCTACCGCCGACGTATCGCCGCTCGCCGCCGACAACTGCGCCATCGAACTGTGGATGCGCGCCGACAAGCAGAAAGGCGAGACCCAGCTGCTGCAGGCGGGCGAGGTGGAGCTGTGGATGAACGCCGACGGTGTGCTGCAACTCACATCTGGAGACAACACCTTCGCTGCCGGCGCCACATCGCTCCACGATAAGGCTTGGCACCACGTGGCTCTCAACATCCTTCGCAACGGCAATGTGGCCGTGTATGTGGATGGAGAGCGCACCCTGGCCACCAGCGTGGTGGGCATTGGAACAACAGCCAGCGACCGCATGATTGTGGGCGCACGCCGCACACGCACCGCCGACGGAAGCTACCAGTACGACCGTCAGCTTGTGGCTGGCATTGATGAGATCCGCTTGTGGAACGCCACCCTCACGGCCGACATCCTCAAGGCACGCCGCAAGATGCGTCTCACGGGCAAGGAGCAAGGTCTCGTGGCCTACTACCCCTTTGAGACGAAGACGCTCGACGCCTATAATCAGGTGGTGACAGTGGGCAGCGACGACGACCTGCTGCGACCCGACCACAAGGCTGTTTATGCCGATGCCCTCGCCTTCACCGATGACGCTCCCGCCCTGAGGGAGAAACCGTCAGAGACCAACGTCGACTATTCGTTCACGGCAAGCGACAACAAGATTGTCATCACCCTCAACGAGACGCCCGCCGCCATGGCCGCCTGCACGATCCACTTCACCGTGCGCGACCTGCGCGACGCCAACGGCAACCTCTCGCTGCCGGTATGCTGGAGCGCATACATCAACAACAATGAGCTGGCATGGAGCGAGAACACCATGAAGACGACGAAGCGGGTAGGCGAGAGCCACACCTTCGAGGCTACGTTCGCCAACAAGAGCGGAAAGCAGCAGATGTGGACCCTCAGCGGACTGCCGTCGTGGCTCAAGGCAAGCGCGGAGTATGGCACCATCGATCCGCTTACCTCTCAGACGATCGCTTTCGAGGTAACGGAGGCCACGCCAGTGGGCAAGTATGAGGAGACGGTGTATCTCACCGGAAACGAAGGCATTGCCACACCGCTCACGCTCGCCATCACCGTTGAGGGCGACAAGCCCAATTGGACGGTCGACAACGCCAACTATGAGAGCACCATGAGCGTCATCGCTACGCTCTCTATCCTTGGCAAGCCGAGCTACGACGCCGACGATGTTGTGGGTGTGTTTGTGGGCGACGAGTGTCGCGGCATGGCCCATCCCACCTACAATGCCCGCTACGACAACAGTTGCGTGCTGCTCGATGTGTATGGCAATGCCGACGACGCTGGCACGCCGCTCACCTTCAAGGTTTACGACGCCAGCACGGGCATCATGTACCCTGTTACCACCACATCGCAACCTGTGGCCTTCAGCGCCAATGTGCTCGTGGGCAAGTATGCCGATCCGCTGCGCATTGAGGCGGCCGACAAGATCGAACAGGCCACCATGCTTGGCGCAGGGTGGAACTGGATGTCGTTCTACGCCAAGGCCGACGACGTGGATGTCAGGAGCGTGTTTGCCGATGTGGCCGACGGCGTACAGACGGTCAAGACGCAAAACGTGTTTGTCAATTGCGACAATGGTACGTGGTATGGCAAGAACTTCGATGTAGATAACCGATCGATGTATAAGGTGCGAATGACCAAAGCCCGCATGCTCAAGCTCATTGGCAGTAGTGGAACGCAGGCCGACCGCACCATCACCCTTGTGCCGGGTTGGAACTGGATAGCCTACAACAACACGCAGACCGCATCGGTGGCCGACGCCCTGGCCGGCATGGATCCGCAAGACGGCGACATGATCAAGGGCCAGTATGGGTTCGCCCTCTTCGACGGCTACGAGTGGACTGGTTCGCTTAAGGCGCTCGTTCCCGGACAGGGTTACATGTTGCAGAGCGCAAGTGCGGGCACAAGGACGTTCACCTATCCCGCTTCCCTGGCGCCTTACGCCCCACAGAGGGCTGCGGCGCGCCCGCTGCTCAACTTCTCGCCCATCGACCACCACAAGTATCCGAGCAACATGACCATCACGGCTCGTGTTACGTTCAACGATGAGGTGCAGCAAGGAGCCGAGGTCGGAGTGTTCGCAGGCGACGAGTGTCGCACGGCGGAGGTTACCGATGCCGACGGCTACGCTTACTTCACCGTTCCGGGCGAGGGCAAGTGTAACCTGAGGTTCCTCATGGTCAAGAACGGCGACGTATGGCTTGCAGAGGCAACGGTCGACTTCATCGAGGACGCCATCTGCGGATCTTATAAGCAGCCGCTTGAGCTGACCTTCGGAAAGATCACCTATGTGGACGGCATAGCTGTCGACGACGACGACAACACCCGTTGGTTCGACGTTCATGGCAGGATGCTCAATGGTAAGCCCACCGCTCCCGGTGTGTATGTGCGCAGCACCTACGACGCCAGCACCGGCCTGACTACTACCCGCAAGGTCGTGGTGAGATAAGATCCCTACACCCACCGACAGGCCCAAGGCCTGCGGTGGCAACTAACCAAGGCGCACCATCCCGATAACGCAACGATATCGGGGGTGCGCCTTTTACGATGAGTAACATTTCCTTTTCATTCCACTGACCTATGCCGCCAATCCCTATAAGGGGAATGGATGATATGCAAAAAAATGGCAACAATCTATAGTCCAATCTACACCATCGCAGCGAACAATAGAGAAAATTGGCGGAAATATGCGATTCTTGCGCACTTTTTGTAACCGTCTAACATTCAGTAATTTACGTATTTGTTTCTCTGTTTTATGCCCCGATTTTAACATTCTCCCTTACGGTTAGGCATGTTTCGCACCTCGATACATGCCTAAGGACAAGACGAAACCTGCCCTTCTGTCGCACGAAAGCTTACCTTTCGCAACTCGATAGATGCCTAATGCCCCGAGCCCCGCTTTGCCATCCGTGTTTCGGCTCCATCATTTCGCTTTTTTGCGCGCTATTTGCCCCAAAATTCCGACACAACTTTTGCCCCAATTATTTTAACACAAATGGGTCATTGGGTTTCAATTCTTGTTAGTGGTTGCTTCGAGCAGGTTGCGAAAAGTGTGCTGAAGGCATAACAGGCTATGGCGAAACGCAAAGGGAAGTAAGATGCTCGAAAGAAACGCTGGAAAGAGTTGGAAAGAAACAATAACATCCTACCATTTCCCCTTTTTCGGTCTAATGAGCGATTTGGGTTTATATAAGGTTGCGATTCGGGCATGGCATTTTTGAGGCTGTTCAATCCAGAATAACCCATCCTTTAATGTCTGACAACCGGAAATGGGGTTTCTCGGTTGTCTTCCAAATAGGTTGCATACGTTGGCAGCAGCGTATCTGAAGTTGCCATAAAGTAGCGATGAAAGGGGTGTTGTTGACCTGTGTGCGCACACAACAATTTGATTTATGTCAAAAATGAGCCGTTTTTTGAGGAAAAGGGGGGTGAAAGTGTTGCGGGCTATCGAAAATGGGCTTAACTTTGCAGCGTCAATAGGACAGAAACGACACGTGAGTGCCTAGAGAGATTATAAGAGAATTTGAGAGAGAAAGAATGAGAGGAGAAAGTCATACGGTAGGATTAGTTACCCTAAGGTAAAGGATTTACTACTCAGGCATGAGTTGATCAAGGTAGAAGATTGTAGTTAAGGTGTTAGTTGAAAGGTATAAGATTGTAGTTAAGGTGTTAGTTGAAAGGTTAGAAGATTGCAGATAACAGGTGTTAGTTGATAGGTTGAAGATTGTTGAATAGGATATAGGATAACAGGAAAGGATAACGTGAGAGTAGCTCCTGACGGGTCGTGACGACCACGTCAGGGCAGGATAACCTCCCCATGAAGGCAATGCCTTTTGGGAGAAAAACAAAACAGTAACTGAAGAAAGAGAGGTATGAAATGAGTTTAACAATGATAATGGCCATGTACGCAACGTTGTTTGCGTCATGGAAATGGTTGAACGACAATGAGGCTGGCAACTGTTGATCCAGTTGGTTCACCAAGAAGAATGAGAGAGAAAACATGCACAAAGCAGAGAAGCATAGATTTTGAGGATTTAATTGTTATATAACGAAGGGCGGTTTCCGATACGGAGGCCGCTTTTCTTTTTGTCCTTGCCGTGGGCAGAGGCGTTGCAGTGAAACTTGCCTCTGGGTGGGTGCTTGGCTATGATGCGGCGAGGGGTTAGGCGAAAAACCCTTGTTTGGCCTTTGCCGATTGTTGTTTTGTGAGTACCTTTGCACCTATGTTCAGCAGTAAGAAAAGCGATACCCTCCTGGCGAAGATCCGTAATGGCGCCCAACTGACAGGCCGCGAGAAGCTCGAGCTTATCGTGGAGTTGAGCATTCCCTCTATGCTCGCGCAAATCACCACGGTGATGATGTTTTTCATCGATGCCGCCATGGTGGGCCATTTGGGTGCGGCCGCCTCAGCGTCGATCGGCCTTGTGGAAACCACCACGTGGCTGATGGGCAGCATTCTGAGTGCCGTGTCGTTGGGGTTTTCGGTTCAGGTGGCCCATTTCATTGGTGCCAACGATTTCACACGCGCCCGGCAGGTGTTTCGCCATGCCTTGGTGTGCGGTGTGGTGTTCAGTGTGCTGATGGCTTTGGTGGGAGCGAGCATTCATCAATCCCTGCCTTATTGGTTGGGCGGCAAGGACGACATTGCCCCAATGTCGTCGGGCTATTTTCTCATTTTTAGCCTAACCTTGCCCGCTGTGCTCCTGTTCCATCTCATGAGCGCCATGCTCAAGAGTGCCGGTGAGATGCGGGTGCCCAGTTTGTTGAGCATCATGATGTGTGGATTGGACGTGGCGTTCAATTACCTTTTTATATATGTCCTCAAGTTGGGGGTGGTAGGTGCGGCTTTGGGCACCATGTCGGCCTATTTCTTCACGGTCATACCCATGGCGTGGCAGGCCATTTGCAAGAATAAGATTATCGCTTTGCGTCTCGACCGCACGCCCTTTGTTTGGATGGGCTCTTATGTGCGCAACGCCGTGAAGATTAGTTTCCCTGTGGCCGTTCAAAACATTCTCATGGGGTCGGCCCAAGTGGTGAGCACTCTCATTGTGGCGCCCTTGGGCAATGTGGCTATCGCCGCCAACTCGTTTGCCATTACCGCTGAGAGCTTGTGTTACATGCCAGGCTATGGCGTGGGCGACGCTGCCACGACGCTTGTGGGCCAAACCTATGGTGCGGGTCGGAGCGATCTCTGTAAGAATTTTGCGCATCTCACGATTGGTGTGGGCATGCTCGTCATGGCCTTCATGGGCGTGGTGATGTTTGTGTTTGCACCCGAGATGATTGGCTTCCTCTCGCCCGTCGAGGAGATTCGCCTGTTGGGCGCAATGGTGCTGCGTATCGAGGCGTTTGCCGAGCCGTTCTTTGCCGCTGCCATTGTGAGCTATGCCGTGTGTGTGGCGTCGGGCGACACGCTGAAACCCGCCGCCATGAGCCTTTTCTCCATGTGGTGTGTGCGCCTTACGTTGGCTTACGTATTGGCTCAGTCCTACGGCCTGCGAGGGGTGTGGGTGGCCATGGCCACCGAGCTCACGTTCCGTGGCACCATCTTCCTCTTGCGCATTCGAAGGGGCAGTTGGCTGAAAGGAATCAAGGCAAAGGCGTGATCGGAAAGGCTATGTTTTGCCTTTCGGCAAGCTGTTGATGGATGGCGTTGCGCTCTGTTGAATCATTTTCTTTTGCGTTGCATGCAAAGGTCGATGAGTTGCAGGGCCATGATAAACAGCCAGAACTTGTATAGGTTTGAGTCGTAGGCGTAGCTTATGATGAGGCCCAACACCGAAATGGCGAGTAGTGAAAGGGTTGTTTCCTTCTCCGTCGCGGCATATTCCTTGAGCGAAACTTTACCCATCAGCACGCAAATGATGCTTGCTATCAAAACGATGAAGCCCACGGCCCCTATGGCCAACATGATGTTTGTGTAAATGTTGGATGTGGCGGCGATGGGTTGAAAGGCGAATAGCAAGGCAATCAGCATGAATGATCTGTTGACGAGAAGGATTTTGTTGTTCGAGTGGATTTTCATGGATTGTGTGTTGGTTTGTGTTTCGGATAATTGCTGATGATAAATAAAAAGAGGCGCGCCCATGAGGCACGCCTCTTTTTATTTGAGGTTCAATAATTGCTTAGTTACTCGAAGAACCACTTCTTGGCCTGGAAATCGGGCACGTCGGTTCCTGCGCGGTAGTAAGACACCAATTGGACGTCGAACACAAGCACCGAGTATCCGGGAATGGTGCTACCACTTCCGACGCTTCCGTAGCCAAGGTCGGAGGGCACATACACCTGCCATCGGTCTCCGATGTGCATGTGCTGCACGGCCGTGGCGAAGCCATCGGTCATTTGGCTGACGAGGAACTGGGCGGGTGCGGAGTTCTCTGCCGTGGCGCCATTGGTGAGCGACGTGTCAAATTCATAGCCGTCCTTGTAAGAGGTAGATGGCAGCAACTTACCCGTGTAGTGCACGCGGATGGAGTCGGTGTAGAGTGGGCAACCCGTTCCTGTGCCCTCGTTGAGCACGTGTACCACGATATACTGCGTGTTGGCGGTATGCAGCGTGTCGGGCAAGCTCCATTTCTTCAGGATCTTCCAACTGCTGTCGCCGGCCGCTATGCGCTGGCTGGCCTCCGAGTAGAGCGTGTTCCAATAGTCGGTGTTGGTCTTCTCCCAGTTGGGGAATTCCTCCACCTCGTCCGACTCCTCAGAGCACGATGTGGGCAAAAGCAAGAAGGCGAAGAGGAACAGGGGTAGCGCCATGAGTGCCTTGAGCCATTTTCCGCTTGCCGTTGCCATGCTTGATGTTTTCATTTTCATTCAGCCTGTTAAAGGTTTCTAAGTTTGTTCGATGGTGGGCCGCACACCCAGCGTGTAGTGCGAGGTGTGTGCCGCAGGCGCTTGGTGCCCCCGCCCATGGTAGGGTGGGGGCGTATGCGCTTATGCTTGCTTGATAACCTGGTTGAGCTTCTTCAGCACTGAGGTGATGCTCACGCGGTCCTCGATGATCTCGCGCAACTTGTCGACCGACACGCGCTCCTGGTCCATTGAGTCGCGGAAGCGCAGGGTAACCGTGTTGTCCTCCAAGGTCTGGCCGTCGACGGTGACGCAGAACGGTGTGCCGATGGCGTCCTGACGGCGATAGCGCTTGCCGATAGAGTCTTTGGCCTCGATGTGTGTGGTGAAGTGGAACTTCAGGTTGTCTACAATCTCTTGTGCCTTCTCGGGCAGGCCATCCTTGTTGACCAGCGGCAGCACGGCGCACTTGATGGGTGCCAGGGGCTCCGGCAGGCTAAGCACCACGCGTGAGGTGCCATTCTCAAGCTTCTCCTCCTTGAAGGCGTGGCAAAGCACGCTGAGGAACATGCGGTCGACACCGATAGAGGTCTCTACGTCGTAAGGCACGTAGCTCTCGTTGGTGTCGGGGTCGAAGTAGCGCATCTTGGTGCCTGAGAATTTCTCGTGTTGGCTCAGGTCATAGTTGGTGCGGCTGTGGATACCCTCCACCTCCTTGAAGCCGAACGGCATTTTAAACTCGATGTCGGTGGCGGCGTTGGCGTAGAAAGCCAACTTCTCGTGGTCGTGGTAGCGGTAGTTCTCGTCGCCCATGCCCAAGGCCTCGTGCCAAGCCAGGCGCACCTTCTTCCAATACTCAAACCACTTCATCTCCGTGCCGGGCTGGCAGAAGAACTGCATCTCCATCTGCTCAAACTCGCGCATGCGGAACACAAACTGGCGAGCCACAATCTCGTTGCGGAAAGCCTTGCCGATCTGTGCGATACCGAACGGCAACTTCTGACGTGTGGTCTTCTGCACGTTGAGGAAGTTGACGAAGATGCCCTGAGCCGTCTCGGGGCGCAGGTACACCTTGTTGGTGGCGCCGGCGGTAGAGCCAAATTCGGTAGAGAACATCAGGTTGAACTGTCTGACGTCGGTCCAGTTCTTTGTGCCGCTGATGGGATCTACGATCTCCTCGTCGATGATGATCTGCTTCAAGGCCTCAAGGTCGGGACCCTGCATGGCCTCTGTGTAACGGGCATGGAGCGCATCGCGTTTCTGCTGGTGCTCGAGCACGCGTGGGTTGGTCTCACGGAACTTGGCCTCGTCGAAGCTGTCGCCAAAACGCTTGGCGGCCTTCTTCACCTCTTTGTCGATTTTCTCCTCATACTTGGCAATCTGGTCCTCGATGAGCACATCGGCACGATAGCGCTTCTTCGAGTCGCGGTTGTCGATGAGGGGGTCGTTGAAGGCGTCGACGTGTCCGCTGGCCTTCCACACCATGGGGTTCATGAAGATGGCGGCGTCGATGCCGACAATGTTGTTGTGGAGCAGCACCATGGAGTCCCACCAATATTTCTTGATGTTGTTTTTCAGTTCTACACCGTTGGGTCCGTAGTCGTACACGGCTGCCAGTCCATCGGGATAAATGTCTGAACTCGGGAATACGAATCCGTATTCCTTACAATGACTTACAATCTTCTTAAAGTTGTCCTCTGCCATTTTCTTCTAATAATGAAATTGATATATATTTTGCAAAGGTACTGAATTCCCGTTGATAAATGGAGACTGTAGGCGTTAAAATAAAAGAAAAATCGACGTTGCGCAGAAAAAGTTTTATGAAATGCTTAGTGATGAGGCCTTTGTTTAGCCCCGATGGCCCTTTTCTGCCTACGGCCTATCATCGTAGAGCGCACCCGGGTCGTTGTCTATCAAGCCCTCCCATGATGCGTCGGACAGGCCGGCAGGATCCTCGTCGGGGTTGAATGCGTCGAGCACTTGCAAGGGTCGCAGTCGCCACGCATAGCTTACCACGACGGTAATCGACAACAGCATGACGTAGAGCGCCACCACTTGCCACAGCGTGAGGTTGATGCCTTCCACACTGGCGCCCGGCCAAGTTGACATGGTGGTCAGCACCTGGTTGAGCGCGCCTGCCTCCATGGCCAAAACCCACGCCACACCTTGTGCGACAACGGCAAACGGCAGGGTGAGCAGCAGCGCCAGGGTAGTGTAAAGAATAAAGAAGGCGGCCAGCACGACAAATAAATTGGTGAGAAGAAAATAACACGAGAACCTACCGAAATAGTAAGCCACCAAAGGCGCTGTGGTGAGTTGGGCAGCCAGCGACAAGGTTGTTATTCCCCATGCCCAGTGCAACAGTCGCGATGAGGGGTGCCATAGCCGATAGAAGGCGCGCTGGTAGACCAAAATGCCCAGCACGGCCAAGAACGAAAGTTGAAAGCCCACGTCCCACAGGTTCAGCGGATTGGCCATGAGCATCAGTAGGGCAGCCAAGGCGAGTGTGTTGATGGAGACGCGCCTGCGGCGCAGCAACAGGCAAACGGAGCAGACCGTGAGCATCGTGGCAGACCGCACCACACTGGTGGGAAAGCCCACCAACATCACATAGCTCCACACGGCGGTGAGCGTCAGGCCCTGTCCCACCCACAGCCGTCGCCGCCGCATGCCGAACACCCATGTCAGCAAGCCGTAGACAATGCCGAGGTGAAGGCCCGACAAAGCCAACACATGACTGGCACCGCTGATGGCATAACTGTCCTTGGTGGCTTGGCTCAGGCCACTCTTGTCGCCCAAGGCCATGGCCGCCACCACGGCATATTGTTGGTCGTCGAGCCCAAGGGCGTGGAACCGCCGCAACAGGTTCTGGCGAAAGCCCAGCAGTTTCAGACGGGCGCGTTGCATGATGCTGAGCGTGCGAATACTGACCACGGCGGGCTCCCAGTGGCTATAATAAATAAAGGTTTGGGCCTGATAGCCATGCACTTGCGCCCATCTGATATAATCGAAACGACTTCGATGGCCCATCGGTCGCAAGCGTTCAAACCGGGCGTAGGCACGTATTCCACAGCCCACATGCAGCGATTGCCAACGTGCGGTCGCCGTGTCGCGCAAGAGCGAGGCCCTGACGCTGACGGGGCGTGGCAGAGGGCGATTGCCCACACGGGTGACGAGCAGATCCATGCGCGCCGTCTTGCCCTTGGCTTGTGGCTCGCTCGACCCCACGGCCTCATACTCCACAGCCTCGTTGGGAACCATTACGCTGAGCCGCTCTTGGGCGCGTCCCTGTAGCGTGGCGCCCAACAGAAATGTGGCTGCCACCAGCAGCAGGCATTGGGGCCACACCCGCCGCTCTTCGTGCAACAGGTAGGTGGATAGCAATAGCCCCACCGTTCCCGCCAAAAGCCATTGCCAACAGTTGGCCGACACACAGTGGGCCAACCCATCTGCGGCAACAATGCCAGCGATGAGCGCCCCGACCCAGCGGAGCATCGGATTGAGTTGAAGGACTTCGCGTAATTCCATATTGCAAAAATAGGAATTTTATTCATGGGTTCATCGGCTTTATACAAATATTTATCGTATATTTGCGCTATGCAACAAAATAACGAATTACGATTGGCTTGGGACTTCGTGGAGCACACGGGAACCAGCATATTCCTTACGGGAAAGGCCGGAACGGGTAAGACCACGTTCCTGAAGGCTGTGAAAGAACATTCCTCGAAGCGCATGATTGTGGTGGCGCCGACGGGTGTGGCGGCTGTCAACGCCAATGGAATGACCATCCATTCGTTCTTCCAACTGCCCCTCTCGCCCTACATACCGGGCACAACCATACGCGACCGATACGATTTCCGTAAGGAGAAACGGCGCATCATACGCACCCTCGACATGCTCGTCATTGACGAGATATCGATGGTTCGCGCCGACCTGCTCGACGCCATCGATTTCGTGTTGCGCCGTTACCGCGACAGCACGCAGCCCTTTGGCGGTGTGCAACTGCTCATGATTGGCGACCTGCAACAGCTCACCCCTGTGGTGAAACCGCAGGAAGAGACGCTTCTCTACAACTACTACGACACACCTTATTTCTTTGGCTCGAAGGCGTTGCAACAAATCAGCTACGTCACCATCCAACTGACGCATGTGTTCCGCCAGCAAGACGACACCTTCATCTCCATCCTCAACCACATACGCGACGGCCATCCCACGTCCGACGACATCGCCACGCTGAACACGCGCTACAAGCCTGCGTTCCTGCCCAAGGCCGAGGACGGATACATCCGTCTCACCACCCACAATCGATTGGCCGACAACTACAATGAGACGGCGCTTCTCAAGTTGAAGGGACAGCGCTTTGCGTTCGATGCGGAGGTGGGCGGCGAGTTTCCCGAGAACAACTATCCCGTGGAGGCCCAACTGGTGTTGAAGGTGGGTGCGCAAGTGATGTTTGTGAAGAACGACGCGTCGGGCGCACATCGCTATTACAACGGTCGCATCGGTCATGTGGTCAGTGTCGACGACGAGAGCATAGAGGTGAAATGTCCGGGCGACGACAGCGCCATCAAGGTGGAGCGCGACGTGTGGGAGAACACGCGCTATGTCATCAACGACCAGACCAAGACTATCGACTCGGAGGTGCTCGGCACCTTCAAGCAATATCCGCTGCGGTTGGCATGGGCCATCACCATCCACAAGAGCCAAGGCCTGACCTTCGACCGCGCCATCATCGACGCGGCCCAATCGTTCGCACCCGGACAGGTCTATGTGGCGCTGAGCCGATGCAAGAGCCTGGAAGGACTGGTGCTGGCTTCGCCCATCAATCCGCACAACATCATCAACGACACGCGCGTGGCAGCCTACATTGCCAACCAGCAACAGGCCACGGAGCAGAGCGTGGCGGCACTGCCCAACCTGAAGGAGGAGTATTATCGCTACCAACTGCTCGACATGTTCAATTTCACGGCCTTGTGGGATGCAGAGCAACTGGTGAACCGCACGTTGGTGGAGTTTTTCCGTGGCTATCCGGAGCTGACGGCTTGTCACAAGACCGTCATTGAGGCGATGAAGGCACAGGTCATGGATGTGGCTTACAAATGGATGGGCCTCATGCGGGGAATGCCCCAGCCTGAGCTCCACAAGGACGTGTTTCTCGAACGTGTGCAGCATAGCGAACTCTATTTTCTTGAGAAGCTCAAGGACCTGATTCCCGGCTTGTTGGAGAAGACCAAGGAGGCGAAGAGCCAAAACAAAAAGGCGCTGGAACTGATGGATGATCGTTACAAGGAACTGATGGTGCAGTATTTTGCCAAGACGAAACTGTTGGAAGCCATGGCCGACGAGACCTTCACCGTGTCGGGATACATGCAGGCCAAGCAGGAGGCCATGCTCGACGCCATGGACCTTGTGATGCCCGACGGCAATCGGAAACGGCGCATACGCAAGCGCAAGACCGACGATTTCCTCGACGGTCTGGGCAGCGAACCGAAGGCCGATAAGCCCAAAGCGGCACCCAAACCTGCCGATAAGCCCAAGCGACAGAAGGGACAGACCTTCCAAGACACCTACGCCCTTTACTGCAAGGGTATGAGCATCCAAGACATCGCCACCGCCCGTGGACTGGCCGTGAGCACCATCACAGGCCACCTGTTCCATTTTGTGAGAGAAGGCAAGATACGCCTCGAAGCGCTCATCAGTCCCTCGAAGATCAAGGCCGTGCGCCACGCCATGGCCCAGCTCGGCCCAGAGGCCACACGCACCGACATCAAGAACGCCTGCCGGGCTGACATCACATGGGAAGACATCAACCTGGTGATCAGAGCCTCGCAGCTTTCCGAACAGAAAGATTGACACCATACGATAACCGAATGGCCTATTTGTGATAAATGTAAATAAGTCAAAGATCGCCGTCGCCCATTGACGGCGTGGTATCTTTGGGTTCTCGAGACCGCTGTGCGACGGATGCAAAGGTTGCAAGATTATTCCGTTGGGTCAAATGACAACGGGCCACCTTTGAGGACATCTTTGTTTGGACGCCTATTGCGGTTATCTTGCATCTGCTTGAAAATGAGGGCGTGAAGAAAGCCGCTTGGCAGGAATAAATAGATGAGAGCCTATCACAAAAAACTCCTCAAGAAGGTTGGAGGAAAATGGGAAAAGCCCGCAAGTGCTCTTATGAGAAAGACAACAGACGGGAGAAATGGTACAAAGACTCCAACACCCCAGAAACTTGAATCTCCCGCCATCTAACGCAAGAAGGGCAAGCACGCCTCGGCCGATCGCCGAGGTATGCTTGCCCTTCTTGTCTTATGGTCTACAGGGACGCTTGTCGCTTACTTGACGTAGTGCGCCTGGTAGTCGTCGAGTTGCTTCATGTAATAGCTGCGCACATCCTTCCAGTGGTAATAGGGAGCCTGGTCTGTGCCGACGGGCAACGTGGCCTCGTCCTCATTGAGCAGCACCTTCACCAACACGTTGTCGGCGTTGGGTGCCTGCTTCTTTGGCTTATAGAAGATAAACTGCACGTTGCAGGCCATGGGAAAGATCTGATAGTTGTTCCATCCGCGGTCGTCGAGGTCCTCCAGATCGTCCACAGGGTCGCCATAGTGGTTGAGGTTGAGCAGGCACACCAGCGGCATGACGCACACCTCGTGGCCGAAGCGCAGCGTGGCGCCGGGATGGCTTTTGGTGATGCAGGTGTCGGCCGTGGTGAGAATGTTGCGCAACAGGTTGGCCTGCGTGTACATTCCCGCGCCGTTATTGTTCTTGTTCGGGCCATAGTAAGAATACCATGTGGCGTTCTCCTTCTGCCAGAAGTCGTAAATCTCGTCCTCGGTGAAGATGTCCCAGAGGCTCAGTTGGTGGCGGAGCTCGGTGCTCTGCACGTTGCTTGTCAACTTGAAAAGGTGGTGCGCCAAGCTGCCAGCGTTGATGGTTTTCACATACTCAGGGTCGGAAAAGAGCACTGTCATGAGATGGCCCCAGTTGTCGTGGCGCTTGCTAAACTCGCTGTTGGCCTTCGAGGCCTCCTTGGTGTCGCGCAAACGGTTGTACGGACTGTGGCTATCGTTGAGATACCACATGTCGTGCACACTGGCGTCGTGGGCAATTTCCAGTTGTGGGTTCATGCTTGCCAACTGCTGCAACTCGTTCTCCATTGAGAGGATGCAGCGTATCACGATGGTCGATCGGGCATCGATGGCCGTCTTTCCCTTGAACACCTCGGGGAAGCGCTCATACATGCGCTTGGCTATTCCGCGGTGTTGCTGGGCGCCGAGGAGCGTCAGCTCGCCGTCGCGCAACTGGGCCTCCTCGCGAATCAGTTTCACCTTGGCCAGCACGTCCTTGCCCTTGGCGGTTAGTTTACCCAACGAGTCGGCCTTCAGCAGCATGTTGTAAGGCTTGTCATAGTCGTTGGTTCCGATGAGGTAACGTGAGCCGTGGCGACCGTAATGGCTGATGTAGTAAGCCTCATAGCCCTTGGGAGCGGCTGTGAGCGCTTTCTTTGGACCAGGGTAGGCCACATAGTTGCTGCCAGCCAATTCCACATGCTGGCGAATGTCGTGCCGTGCCTGCTGGGCGCTCAGGCTAAGCGTCAGCATCGAAGCGATGGCAATCAGGATAACGTTTCGTTTCATGATCATATTCGATTTTTGTTGTTAGTTGTCGGGATATCAGTTCTCAGACGGCTTCGCTTATTTGCGCATGGTCAGCGATATGCGGTGGCGTCGCAGGTCCACCTCAAGCACGCGCACCATGACATGTTGGTGAAGCTTCACCACATCGTTGGGGTCCTTCACGTAAGTGTTGGCCAATTGTGATATGTGTACCAAGCCATCTTGGTGCACGCCGATGTCGACGAAGGCCCCAAAGTTGGTGATGTTGGTTACGATGCCCGGCAGTTCCATACCCGTAACGAGGTCTTCGGGCGTCTTCACGCGTGCGTCGAACTCGAAGGTCTCGGCCTTTCCGCGTGGGTCGCGCCCCGGTTTCTCCAACTCGCTCATGATGTCTTTCAGCGTAGGAAGTCCCACATCGCCCTTCACATAGTTGGCAATGCGTATCTTCTTGCGCTGCTCCGGGTCGCTCATCAGGTCGGCCACCTTGCATCCGCAGTCGTTGGCCATTTGCTGAACGATGCCGTATCGTTCGGGATGAACGCCACTGGCGTCGAGCGGGTTCTTGGCTCCGGGGATGCGGAGGAACCCCGCACACTGCTGGTAAGCCGCCGCACCGAGGCGCGAAACCTTCAGGAGCTGTGTGCGCGAGGTGAACGCGCCATGCTCGCGCCGATAATCCACGATGTTCTGAGCCAAGGCCGGCCCCAGTCCGCTCACGTAGGTGAGCAGGTTCTTGCTGGCCGTGTTCACATCCACACCGACGGTGTTTACGCAGAGCTCTACGGTCTGGTCAAGACTGTGCTTCAGTTTGGCTTGGTCCACATCGTGCTGGTATTGTCCCACGCCAATGCTCTTGGGGTCGATCTTTACCAGTTCGGCCAGTGGATCCATGAGTCGTCTGCCGATGCTGACGGCCCCCCTGACGGTGACATCCTCGTTGGGAAACTCCTCACGGGCCACCTCAGAGGCAGAGTAGACGCTGGCCCCATCCTCGCTCACCACGTAGAGGGGCAAGTTGGGGAGCTGCCTCAGGATATCTGCCGTTTCGCGCGACCCTGTTCCGTTTCCGCATGCTATGGCCTCCACTTGGAAGCGCTGGGCTATGTCGGCAAAACGCCTCAAGGGGTCGGCGGCGCGCTGCTCGGCTCGGCCGGGATGGTCGCTTCTTACGGCGAACACCACGTCGTGGTACAACAGGTTGCCCTGCGCGTCGAGCACCACCACCTTACATCCTGTGCGGATGCCTGGGTCGACACCCATCACGCGCTTCTGTCCGAGGGGAGCGGCCAGCAGCAACTGTCGAAGGTTCTCCTTGAAAACATGGATGGCCTCGTCGTCGGCCTTCTCCTTGCTGAGCGCCGCAAACTCGTTCTCGATCGACGGTTGTACGAGCCGTTTGTAGGCGTCGTCGACGGCCTCGCCCACCAATGTTTGGCAAGCGCCATAGCCACGCACGTACTGCCGGCGCAGGCGGTCGGTGCAATTCTCGTCGTCGACGGTGATGCTGACGCGCAGCACGCCCTCGGCCTCGCCGCGGCGGATGGCCAGGAGGCGGTGGGATGAGCAACGGCGGAGCTCCTCGCTGAACGTGAAATAGTCGGAATATTTCTGCGCCTTGTCGTCGTCTTTCATTTTCGCCACCACCCTTGCGCTGATCACCGCCTCACGCCGGAACACGGCGCGTACGGTTTGTCGGGTGCGCTCATCTTCGCTCACCTCCTCGGCAATGATGTCCTTGGCGCCTTTCAGGGCCGCCTCCACATCCTTCACGTCGCCCTTGACGAAGCGCTGCGCCAACTGTTCGGGGTTGCGCTCGCGCTGCAGGCGGATGGCGAGGGCCAACGGCTCCAAGCCCTGTTCGCGTGCGATCTGTGCGCGGGTGCGGCGCCGTGGCTTGTAAGGCAGGTAGAGATCCTCGAGCTCCGTGGCGTTCCAGCAAGTGTTGATGCGCTGTCGGAGTTCGTCGGTGAGCTTACCCTGCGCCTCGATAGTCTTCAGGATGGTGTCTTTTCGCTTCTGCAACTCCTTCAGTTTTCCATTGAGATCGCTGATGGCCGCCACCTGCACCTCATCGAGGTTGCCTGTGGCCTCTTTGCGGTAACGACTGATGAAGGGTATGGTGCAACCCTCATCCAATAGGCCAAGTGTGGCGTCTACTTGCGAGGCGCCTATGCCCAGCCGTTCTGATATAATAGGTGTGAAAATGTTCATTCTAACCAATGATTAAGGCCGTGCTAAACGGTGATGATGGTCGTGCTGACCTATATTGTTGTTCTTTTTCGTTACTTGGTTCTTAAAGCCTTGCGTGCCGCCTCAATGATGGCGTCGCGTCCAGTGGCGATGTCGTTGTCGCCGAGACCCACGTTGATGTCGGGTGCAATGCCATTTTCTGTGCTTTTCCTATTGTGGTCGTACATGGGGCAGGCCGAGAAGCGAACGCTCCAACCGTTGGGCAGTTCCGAAGAGAAGGGAAGGCCGGCTCCACCGCCCGTTTGGTCGCCCACCTGCACCACGTTAGGACAGCATTTCATGTACTTCACAAACTCGTTGGCGGCGGAGAACACCTGTCGATTGGTGAGCACCGCCACGGGCTTTTGCCACCTCAGTCCGCTGGCAGGTTTGAGCCATTGCTCCTGCAGGGACGAGAAATCGCGATGTCCGCGACCTGTCTTGTGCTGCATGTATCCCACCAGCCGCGTCTCGTTGGTGAAGCGCGCGGCCAGTTTTTCGGCCGCCGTGAGCTGTCCGCCGCCATTGTTGCGCAGGTCGATGATCAGGGCGCGGCAGGGCGCCAGGTACAGCAAGATGTCGTCGAGATTGCCCGAACCCGGCACAACCGAAAACGAGGCGCACCGCAGGTAGCCGATGTTGTCGTCGAGGATGCGATAGCGGAGGCCCGCGGCAATCTTGTAATCGGTGCCGAGATACTTGTTGACCAGCGTGTCGCTGAAGTTGCTGGGGTAGTTTTCGTGGAATCCCCAATAGCGCGCCATGTCGAACGAAGCGTAGAGATTGACGTGGCCGTCGCGCAATGTGGCCAGCATGTTGCCCAGCACCTCAAGCAGTTGGCTGTCGGTCATGCCTTTGTCCACCTGCTTGGCGTAGACCGCATGAACCGAGTCCCAGTCGACGCCTTTCTCCTCGAAGAAGCAGTAGTGCTCGTCCATAATCTTCCACAAGGCTTCGAAATTGCCCTTCTGTGTGTCGTCGAACGCATCCTCGGTGACACACGAAGACAACAGGAAGGTGCCTGCGAAAAGCAGCAGGCAGTAAGTGGCGAGCCGTGTTGGCAAGCCGCTGATGGGTCTTGCCAAGAAGCGAAGGAGGGTAGGGTGGGTTTTCATAAGGCGTGCGTGTTGGTGGTTAGTATCTCCATCCGATAAGGATGCCGTGGCTATACTGGTGGTACTTGAGGTCGTTGGCCTCCATCTGCAGAATGTCGCAGAGGTAGCCCACGGTCAGCGTGGTGCGCCATAGGCGCACGTCGAGCGTAAGCATCTGGTGGAGTTGGGGGCCAGAGAGTGGTGATACGAACACCACGTTGTGGTCGTAATTGCCCCGCGAGAATATCTCATAATAACTCTGTCCGTAGTTGGGCGAGAAGGCTATGCCCACGAGTGGCATGGCGGCGGCGTATGTGAGCTTGAAGGGTCGGTGGGCTATGTGGAAGTCCCATGACAGCGATGCCGCCGGGTCGACCGACAAGGCGAGTCGCGCCTGGGCCGGATTGTTGGAGTTGCGCGTGTCGTAGGCGCCTCCCAGCGTCAGGTCGCCGGCGCCTCCCACCCGCAGGTGCAACCGCTGGGCGGGGAAGGTCCAGTTGTAATGCCAACCGAACCGCAGGTTGTAGAGCGCCGAAAGCAGTGAGTGGTCGTTGCCGCGTGTGCCCGCCATGGCCACCGACGCATGATGGATGAGCTCGCGCGATACGCGACTGCTGTCGCTCATGCGTGTGCGCTGGCTGAGGAAACTGATCTCGGTGCCTGTGAACTTCTCTTGCGAGAGATAGGTGTCGAGGATGTCGGTGTAGGCCACTGACACGGCGGTGAGGCGCTGGGCTGATGCCATCAGCGCGCCGATGCCCACCATTGTGGCAAGAAGAATGGCTCGTTTTATCATGATAGGCAGTAGGGTTCGTTTGGTGAAAGATGTTGTGGGGCGAAGGCCAACGCCTTGGCGAGGCGCTTTTTTACTTCGCCTCGCCGTTACCGTTGTCGATGTCGGAGAAGAGGTTGAGCTGTCCCGTTATCTCGTCGATGACCTGCTGCTGACTCTTGCCAGCGTCGGGGTCGAGGTTGTCGTCGTCTTCGGCGCCAGATGCGCCGTCGCCCTCCGCATCGGTCCCAGCCTCGGGCTCGGGGTGGCGCAGTGGCTCGAGCTCCTCCACCTTCTCCACCTGCCAGGTGGCGATGCGCTTGCCCTTGGCCTTGTAGCCCTTGACGGCGATAAACGTCTCGGCGTCGATCTCGAGTGGCATGCGGTCGGCGTCGGCACCTCCGAAGGTGACGAGCAGGCGTGGGTAAACGGTGTCGGTGAGCAGCATCTCCTTGCTCTCGGCATTGTCGCCAATATAGCTGACGGGCTTCTTGGAGTTCTCCATCAGGAAGCGCTTGAGGTATAGATAGCCATTGTTGTCGGCGTCGAGGATGACAGCCGTCCACACCTTCTCGGCCTTCCACTTCTCGATGATCTTGATGTTGTCGGGGTAGTGGTTGTTGGGATCGAAGTCGGTGGTGAAATACTCTCCACTGTTGAGCACCACGAGTATGCTGTCGCCATCGTTGAACTCGCCGAGCAGTTGGCCATGCTCCTCGTAGTTGATGCGCTTCACGTCGGGGTCGAACCACACCTTTCGTCCACCCAGTGTGGAGTGTCCGTGGCTCTTGAGCGTGATGCGGTGCACGCTCTTCTTGGTGAGCAGGTTGCCACGCGCGGTGCGCCCCTTGATCATCACCTCCGAGAAATCCTTCTCGATGAAGATGTTCTGGCGCTTCTTCGTGGTGTCGGGGTCCATGGTAACCTTGATGATTTCGGCCTCGCCATTGGGATTGGCCGAGAAATACATGACGCGCGACATGGGTGTGCCCCATGTGAGGTCGTACTCGCGGTCGCGTGTGATGCTGGTCACGTTGAAGCGCTTGAGGTAGTAGGGACCCTTCTTTCCGTCGCGGTAGGCCACGTTGTAGATGGTGCGCACGTCGTTCTTCTTGAACACCTGCACCCAGATGACGTTCTTGCCCACGAATATCTTGTCGGCCACGCGCACCACCTTATACTTACCGTCGCGGTAGAAGATGATGATGTCGTCGAGGTCGGAACAGTTGCACACAAACTCGTCTTTCTTCAGGCCGGTGCCCACGAAGCCGTCCTGTCGGTTGATGTAGAGCTTCTCGTTGGCCTCCACCACCTTGGCGGCCTCGATGGTGTCGAAGCTGCGTATCTCGGTGAGACGTTGGTGGTCGGCGCCGTAGGTCTGCTTCAGGTGCTCGTACCATGCGATGGTAACGTCGACCATGTGGGCCAGGTCGTGGTCGATGCCTTTCACCTCGGCCTTGATCTTGGCCACGAGTTGGTCGGCCTTGTCCTTGTTGTATTTCAGGATGCGCTGCATCTTGATCTCGAGCAAGCGCAGGTAGTCGTCGTCGGTGATGGTGCGCACCAGTTGCTCCTTGAAGGGCTCGAAGCGCTTGTCGAGGAACTTGAGCACCGCCTTCTGGTCGGGCGCTTGCTCGAACGACTTCTCCTTATACATGCGCTCCTCGATGAAGATGCGCTCGAGCGAGGCGAAGAAGAGCTGTTCCATGAGCTCGTCGCGGCGTATCTGCAGTTCGCGGCGCAGCAGTCCCATGGTGTTGTCGACGCTGTGGCGCAGCACCTCGCTGACGGTGAGAAACTGTGGCTTGCTGTCTTCGATGATGCAGCAGTTGGGTGAGATGCTTATCTCGCAATCGGTAAAGGCGTAGAGGGCGTCGATGGTCTTGTCCGACGAGGTGCCGGGTGCCAGCTGCACCTGTATCTCCACATCGCGTGCGGTGAGGTCGAGCACCTTGCGTGCCTTGATCTTGCCCTTCTCGATGGCCTTGGTGATGGAGTCTTGCAGGGAGTCGGCCGTCTTGGTGAAGGGAATCTCACGGATGACGAGCGTCTTGGAGTCGAGCTTCTCGATCTTCGCGCGGATGCGCACCGAGCCGCCTCGCTGACCATCGTTGTACTTTGATACGTCGATGGCGCCGCCTGTGGGGAAATCGGGGTAAAGGTGGAACTCTTCGCCGCGCAGGTATTTCACCGCCGCCTCACAAATCTCATTGAAGTTGTGGGGCAGCACACGGCTCGACAGTCCTACGGCGATGCCGTTGGCGCCTTGGGCCAAGAGCAACGGATACTTTACCGGCAGGGTGATGGGTTCCTTGTTTCGGCCATCGTAGCTAAGCTGCCACTCGGTGGTCTTGGGATTGAACACCGTTTCGAGGGCAAATTTCGACAGGCGCGCCTCGATGTATCGGGGAGCGGCCGCCGAGTCGCCGGTGAAGATGTTTCCCCAGTTTCCCTGGGTGTCGATGAGCAGGTCTTTCTGTCCGAGCTGTACCAGAGCGTCGTAGATGGATGCGTCGCCGTGTGGGTGAAACTTCATGGTTTCGCCCACGATGTTGGCCACCTTGTTGTAGCGCCCGTCGTCCATACGCTTCATGGTGTGCAGTATGCGGCGCTGCACAGGCTTCAGTCCGTCGCCACTGTGTGGCACGGCACGCTCCAGGATAACATACGAGGCGTAGTCCAAGAACCAGTTCTTGTACATGCCCGACAGGTGGTGCACGGCCGATGCGTCGAAGCGGTCGGCGGGTTTGTAGTCGCTGTGGGTGTCGGTAGTCAACTCGTCGTCGGCCTGCGGAGTATCGTTGTTGTTGATGATCTTGTCGTCGTCCATATCTGTTGGTTTGTAACCCCAATATGGGGCTAATCTATGCAAAGGTACACAAAAAACGGCAAATAGCCTTTGAGTGTTATCGCTTTTTTACATTTTGCGCTTGTTCAGCCCCCATCCGTCGATGGGCCAACGCATCCTTAGCCTCCGACGAGCTACTGCGTCTGAGTGTAAAAACATACGAGTGTCCTTTATGACTCCAAATGTTGGATGATCCTACATGATGGCTTGTTGGTGCTGAAAGAAAACAATTGTTCCGCGTCTTCGTCCTTTGCGCAATGTGTTCTGTCGGATATTTTGGTGCAAAAGTTGTGCGGTGTTTTGGCTTGAACCAGCCAACGAAATCGCCGTTTTTCCGTGCTCGCCGTTTCAAATCTGCGTTGCGCGCTCACCGTTAGGCATCTTTCGTCTTGCGATACCTACCTAACCGCACCTCGAAAGGCCATGTTTCGACGCTCGAAAGACCGTGTTTCGTTCCTTGGTTAGGCATGTTTCGCAACGTGGAATGTTAAATGTGGAAGGCTAATATCTTCCCTGTTTTGATAACGTGTTGGCTGTCAGCTGGTTATGTAGTTGCGCTGAGAATTGCGTATTTCCGCCCAATTCTTCCGTCGTTGTTACCAACAATGTAGATTTCAGTATAGTTTGTTGCCATAATTCGCATGCCGCCCATCCTCCAATGGGGGCCATCCCATGTTTGTGGTGGTTAGGGTTCCACTTCGCCCCTAATCGTTTTGGCGTCAGGCGGAATGGTTGGGCTTTGCTTATTTGGCTCAACGAAAACGCCCTTTTAGAGCGATGGCGAGGCCAGGATGGTGCAAACCTTGTCTTGGAAACGGCGACCATTCTTGTGGTGCATCACGCCTTGGTTGATGATGGCGAAGCACAGGCGGTGGCCGTTGGCGGCCGTGAGGTAACCGCAGAGGCTGCTGATGCCCGTAACGGTGCCCGTCTTGGCGTGAACGTTGCCGCGTGTGAAGGCGCCTGTCATGCGCTTGCGCAGGGTGCCGTCGGTGCCGGCAATAGGCAGGGCGGGCAACAGGTGGTTATAGATGTTCTGGTCGTGGAAGGCGTAGCGCAGCATCTTTACCTCGAGCTCAGCGCTGACATAATTATAAAGCGAGAGCCCCGATCCGTCGGCAAACTTATAGCGCGATCCGTTGAGTCCCACCTTGTTGACCAACTGTTGGATGACCGAGCGCGCGCTCTTCGACGTGGCGGGACGGTTGCCGGTCGACGCGGCGATCTGGTAGAACATCGACTCGGCGTAGAGGTTGTCGCTCTCCTTGAGCATGCGCATGAGCACCTGGTCGATGGTGTGGAACCGTCGGACGATGCAGTTCGACTCCTCTGGCTTGCGTTTCTCGCCCAATGAGCCCGTGAGGTAGATGCCCGCCTCGCGTAGCTCCGAGTAGAACTTAGGAAGGAACTGGTCTTTGCGCGACAACAGCAATGGTGACAGCGTGGGATTGTCGTCGTCCCAGCACCATCCCTCGCCATAGGGATTGTTGTCCTTCATGGTCTTGTCTCCATAGATGCTGCCGCGTATGGTGTCGATGCCCATGCGCCTGATGCCCTCTACGAAGGCGCGCAGGTCGTCGTTGTTGAAGCGTGGGTCGAAGCCGCCCACACAGTAGACATCGCCGCGCAGCGTGCAGCTGTCTACCTCGCCCGTGTAGCACAGGTCGGTCTTAAACTGGTAGCTGCCGCCCAGTCGGCTTAGGGCGGTGATGGCGGTGATGACCTTCATGGTGGAGGCAGGGCGCATCAGCTGGCGCTCGTTGTGGCAGAAGATGGCCGAGTCGGCATCGAGGTCGTAGACCATCATGCCGAGTTGAGAGGTGCGGAACATGTCGGTCTGCAGCAACGCGTTGATCTGTGCCTGCACGTTGTGGGGCCATGGCAGTGTGTCGCCTTTGGCGCTCAGCGAGTCGCTCCACAGCGAGTCGGTGGCGAGCGTGTCGTTATCCTCTGTCGATTCGTCGTCGTCGATGATCTCGGTCTGGGCCTGCAAGGGCAGCGCCAGGCCAATCATCAGAATCCATAAGTAAGCTTTAATTGTTCTCATCCTTTCTCTTGATGTTGTGTTTCCGTTCGGTCAAGCACTTCACAAACGCCTGCTCGTTGTCGGGCTGAACCATGAGTATGCGCTCGCCCTTGAGGCCAAGCAGCAAGAAATGGGTCAGACCGAAGGTGGTGGTGACGGGCCTGTAGCCAACGATGTCGGCCAGGGCTACTTCCTTCTTACGCGCAAAACGACCGTGGTAAACGATGAGGCGGTCGCCCCGGAACACATATTCGGAGTGGAGCACGCGCTCGAGGAGCACCACGCACACAAGAGCCATGAGCAGTCCGAGCACTACCCATTTTTGCCAAAACAGCCAAAATGAGATGGCTCCGAAAAGAACGATGCCGCAGATGGCACCCACTGAAAAACGATGATGAAAAGTCCTGTCCATAATTTCAAGGTGCAAAATTACTAAAAATCGAAGAGTTATAGGAAGGCGTTATATATATTTTTAGTAATTTTGCACTGACATAACACATTCATTATGACTTACAAGTACGACTTTCTGGTCATTGGCGCCGGTATAGCGGGCATGAGCTACGCCCTGAAAGTGGCCCAAGCGAAAAAAGGAAAGGTTTGCATCATCTGCAAAACAACGCTCGATGAGGCCAACACGCGCTTCGCGCAGGGTGGCGTGGCGTCGGTGACTAACCTTGAGAAAGACGATTTTGAAAAACACATCAACGACACCATGATTGCCGGCGACTACATCAGCGACCCGGCGGCTGTGCGTCAGGTGGTGACAAAAGCGCCTGAACAGATCCGCCAGTTGGTGGAGTGGGGAACGCAGTTCGACAAGCAGGCCAATGGCCAGTTTGACCTTCACCGTGAGGGAGGACACTCGGAGTTCCGCATATTGCACCATGCCGACGACACGGGAGCTGAGATTCAGCGCGCCCTGATGGCCGCTGTGCGCGCCAATCCCGATATTGACGTCAAGGAGAACCACTTCGCCGTGGAGATCATTACGCAGCACCACTTGGGTGCGAGGGTAACCCGTCGCACGCCATTCATTTACTGCTATGGCGCCTATGTGCTCAACACAGAGAACAGGGTAGACACCTACCTGAGCAAGGTTACCGTGATGTGCACGGGCGGATGTGGCGCCGTGTACCAAACAACCACCAACCCGGTGGTGGCCACGGGCGACGGTGAGGCCATGGTTTACCGCGCCAAGGGAACGGTGAAGGACATGGAGTTTGTGCAGTTTCACCCCACATCGCTCTACCACCCCGGCGAGACCCATCCCGCTTACCTCATCACCGAGGCCATGCGTGGCTACGGCGGCATACTGAAACTGGCCGACGGAACGCCCTTCATGGACCAGTATGACGAGCGTGGGTCGCTGGCTCCGCGCGACATTGTGGCGCGTGCCATCGATAGCGAGATGAAGAAAAATGGTGTGGACCATGTGTATCTCGACGTTACCCACAAAGACGCTGAGGAAACAAAGCACCATTTCCCCAATATCTACAAGAAATGCCTGTCGATCGGTGTCGACATCACGAAGGATATGATACCCGTGAGGCCCGCTGCCCATTACATGTGTGGCGGCATCAAGGTGGACCTCAACGGCTGTTCGAGCATTGAGCGACTTTACGCCCTGGGCGAGTGCTCATGCACAGGTTTGCACGGAGGCAACCGACTGGCTAGCAACTCGCTCATCGAGGCTGTGGTGTATGCCGATGCTGCCGCCAAGCATTCGCTGGAGCATGTTGACGACTACAACTTCAATGATCAGGTGCCTGAGTGGAACGATGAGGGAACGCTTACCAATGAGGAGCACGTGCTCATCACACAGGCTAATAAAGAGGTGGGCGAGATTATGAGCAACTACGTGGGCATCGTGCGCTCTGACCTGCGCCTCAAGCGCGCATGGGATCGCCTCGACCTGCTCTATGAGGAGACGGAGAGCCTGTTCAAACGTGTGAAGATCTCGCGTGACCTCTGCGAGCTCCGCAACATGATCAATACCGGATACCTCATCACCCGCATGGCCATAGAGCGCAAGGAAAGTCGCGGCTTGCACTACACCGTGGATTATCCGAAGCACGCTTACGACAAGTAACCGAGCCGTTGCGCAATTGCCCTGCGCAAGGCAAACCATAAGGCGGGCCACCCACAGCCAAAAATCGTTTGGCTATGGGTGGGGGCCCCGCCTTATGGTTTGGGGGAAGGAAGTCAGAAGATGATGCCGAAAGAAAACTCTGACAAGAGTTGAAAAGAATCAATAACCTTCTAATAGTTTTCCTATTTCGGTCTAATGGCCGATTGGGGGTTTATTCGGCTCTTTTGCCTTCGAGGGCCGCCAAGGCGTTCTCGGCCAGGGCGCGCATTTCGTCTTGTCCGGGGTAAACAGCCACAGGGGCCAACCAGGCGATACGGCGTTTGAGACGGTCTACGATGTAGTCGGAATGGGCCATGCCACCCGTGAGGATGATGGCGTCGGGTGGGCCGCAGAGCACAGCGGCTTCCGACACGATGGTCTTGGCCACATGCCAGATCATGGCGTCGACCACGAGGCGGGCATGGTCGTCGCCCTCCTCAATGCGCTTCACTATCTCCTTCATGTTGTTAGAACCTAAGTGCGCAATCAGTCCGCCATGTCCGGCCACTCGTTTCAGCAGCTCGTCCTCGGTGAGCGTGCCACTGAAGCAGAGGCGGATGAGCGCCGCAACAGGAAGCGAGCCCGCACGTTCGGGCGAGAAAGGCCCCTCACCGTCGAGCGCGTTGTTGGCGTCGATGGCCTGCCCGTGGTCGTGGGCGGCGATGGAGATGCCGCCACCCAGGTGGCACATGATGAGGCGAAGGTTCTCATAGTGTGTGTCGTGTTCGCGGGCGTAACGTCGAGCAATGGCCTTCTGGTTGAGCGCATGCCAGATGCAGATGCGCGGCAACAGCGGTGAGCCACTGATGCGAGCCTCGGGCGCCAACTCATCGGTGGTGCCAGGATCGGCGATAAACGCCTGGCAGCCTGGTATCTCCTGGGCAATGGTATAGGCGATGATGCAACCCAAATCGCAGGCGTGCTGATGCTCGCAGGCGCGCTCCTCAGCGATCATGGTGGGCGTAACGGGATAGGAACCGCTCTTCACCGGACGGGCCAATCCACCGCGGCCAACCACAGCGTCGAACTGCAGGGGCACATTGCGTTGCTCCAATTCTTTGATAACCAGTTGGCGACGGAAATCGAACTGGTCCATGATGGTGGGAAACTGGTGCAACTCATTCAAGTCGTGCACGATGTCGGTGACAAACAAGGGCTGCAGGTCGTCGAAGACGGCAATCTTCGTTGAGGTCGACCCAGGGTTTACAACAAGCACGCGAGGCATAGGCTCAGGTATTTGGATTCTGCAGAATCGCCGCGTGAGGGCAGCACTACGGGCACGTCGGGGCCTTGTAGCACGCCAGCCGTGCGCGCCTGGCAGAAGAGGGTTATAGTCTTATAGAAAAGGTTTCCGGCTTCGATGTCGGGGAAGATAAGTGCGTCGGCGTCGCCCGCGATGGGCGAGTCGATATGCTTCACCGCCATGCTCTCCTTCGAGCAGGAGGTCTTGAGGTCGAGCGGTCCGTCGATGATGCAGGGGCCAAAGGCGCCTTGGGCGGCCATCTCCTTGATCTCACCGTAGCCCACCGTGAACGGGAAGTTCTTGGCGTCGACCTTCTCAGAGCAGTGGATGAGCGAGATGCGCGGGCGCTCAATGCCCAATTGCTGGCAATAATGGGTGACGTATTGTATTTGCGCCACACGCTGTTCTTGTGTGGGGTAAGGAATGACGGCGGCGTCGGTGAAGAACAGCAGTTTGTGGTAATCGGCCAATTGGGCAAGGGTAATGTGGGTCATGACCCGGCCCTTGCGCAGAATGCCAGTCTCCTTGTTGAGGATGGCGCGCAGCAACACGTCGGTGTTGACGAAGCCTTTCATGATGACATCGGCCTCGCCACGCCGTACGGCCTCCACGGCCTGGCGGGCTGCCTCTGCGGGATCGTCCGACTGGAATACCAAGGGTGTGATGATGCCGTTGCGCTCAGCGTTGGCAATGGCTTGGTGCGACGACTCGTCGTTGGGACAAACAGCGGCCACTCGTTTTTTCAGATGGTGTGTTTTCAAGTGAGCGATTAGCTCATCAAAAGATTTTATAGGCATAGGATTTTTAGTTCATAACGGTCTCAAAGATAGCGAAAAATCCAATATGTGGGCGCAAGATTTCTGAAAAAATATACTAATAAAAGGTAAAAACCGACTTCCGCTTACCTGTGTTCATGGACTTGGTGCCATTTTGCTTTCTCGACTTGATAAGTCGGGGAGGTAAGGAAGACGGTTTTTACCTTTCAGTGTTGCGGTATGTGTCAGTGGGCATGCCCTTGTGGCGCATGGCTCACGTTGGCAGCCTCCTGTTTCAGTTCGGTGATGCGAGTAACGATGGTGTCGCCCTTTTCGGTTGTGAAGAACACGGCACGCACCACGTGGCCCACATCGGCATTGCCACGCACCTTGATGCGTCGGCTCTTGTAGTAGAGCGTGGAGTCGCGGCGTGAGGGGTAACTGAGCAGTTGCACCTCATGCTTGGTGGAGGCCGGACCGATGACAAAGATGTCGGCGCTGTCGGTTACGGCCTTGGTCACGGTGGAGTCGTTGGCCGCTGCCTTGCGCAGGGTGGCGGTGTCGGGAGGGTAAAACTCTTTGGCGGCCACAGTGTCGCCATCGTCTTGGCTGGGAGCCATGCGGCACGACACCGTGACGGCTTGTGCGGCGATGAGTAGCAGCGGTATAAAAGCTAATTTGCGCATGGGATGATGGTAAAAATGGGAGTTTGGGTCCGATGGGGATTATTCCAGCGACTGAGCGGCCAGTCCTCCCTCGGCAGTCTCCTTGTAGAGCGAGGGCAGGTCGTGGCCTGTCTGGTTCATTACCTGCACCACGCGGTCGAAGCTCACGCGGTGCTTGCCGTCGCTGAAGGCGGCGTAGAGGTTCGAATCGAGTGCGCGGGTGGCAGCGAAGGCGTTGCGCTCAATGCAGGGAATCTGCACCAGGCCACACACCGGGTCGCATGTCATGCCGAGATGATGCTCAAGGCCCATCTCTGCGGCATACTCGATCTGTGCCGGACTGCCTCCGAAGATTTGGCAGGCGGCGGCAGAAGCCATGGCGCACGCTACGCCCACCTCGCCCTGGCAGCCCACATCGGCGCCCGAGATGCTGGCGTTTTGTTTCACAATGTTGCCCACAAGACCTCCTGTGGCGAGGGCGTGCAATATCTTGTTGTCGGAGAATTCATGGCCCTTGGCGAGGTGGTAGAGCACGGCGGGCATGATGCCGCATGAGCCACATGTGGGCGCTGTGACGATGGTGCCGCCTGAGGCATTCTCCTCGCTCACAGCCAAGGCATAGGCGTAAACCAAGCCGCGAGTTTGCAGGTTCTTGCGGTAGCCCTTGGCCTTGACATAATAGGTGAAGGCCTTACGCTGCAGGTTGAGTGGGCCAGGCAGGCGCCCCTCACGCTCTATGCCGCGCTCCACGCTGCGCTTCATGGCTTCCCAAATCTCCTGCAGGTAGTCCCAAATGCCTTCGTCCTCATGTTCGGCAACATACTCCCAGTAGGCACGGCCGTTGTCGTAGCACCACTTCTTGATATCGCTGAGCTTGGTCAGCGGGTAGATGTCGGGCGATGGAGGCAGCACACCCGTGGGATGGTCGCCTTCGGAGAGGGCACCGCCACCTACGCTGTAAACGGTCCACGAGGTGTTGGGCCGACCGTTAGCGTGAACGGCGTTGAAAGTCATGGCGTTGGGGTGGAACGAAAGAAACTTATTGGGCTCCCACACAATGGTGGTGGGGGCTATGGGTTGCAGCACCTCCTCAATGGCCACATCTGTCATGTGGCCCTTGCCGGTGGCGGCCAAACTGCCATAGAGCGTTACACTGAATGACACGGCACCCTTGTTTTGGGCAGCAAAGATTTGGGCGGCTTTCTGGGGACCCATGGTATGGCTCGAGGAAGGACCCTTGCCTATTTTGTAAAGTTCGCGTAGTGATTTCATGTTTGCAAAGATAATGCAATTCGCACGGAGAAAGAAATGATTTTGCCCTTTTCTTTTCGCGATGTGCTTTTATTAGGATTATGTCGGAGATTGTGGCAAGGATGCAGTCTTACAAAAAGGTGACAACGGCGTTGCTCTTGCACGGATGTTTAGGGGGAATGGCAAGGGCGACAAATCCGTTGTCACGGGCAACCTGTTATGGCGGAGTATGAGCCATAGCAGGTCTGATATACTAAAGAGTATGAACTAAGCTAATATGAGGTTGGCGCCACGGTCTTGGTGACTTTTGTGGTGCCGTCGGCCAATATATCCCTTCGGATAATGAGTTTGCTGGCGACGGGGTTGCTGAGACGCTTGCCGTCGATAGAGAAGAACTGGGAGGACACCACTTGGCTGACGCTTGTGGGCCGCAAGATGGCCGACGGGGTGCCGCGCCGGTGGCTAAACACCCATTCGAGACGGGCGGTGGTGTAACTCTGTATGCAGGTTGTTTCGTGAGTCCAACCTTCTTCCACATCCATCCTAACATCATCGTCCAAAGCCTTTAACTCCTCCACAAAAGAAGCGGCAGTTTCCACCTTCATGATGGCGTCTGCCGTTCCCATGACGGTGTAGGCCGGTGTGGTAGCAACGTTCTCCACCACTGTTTTCAACGGGTTGGCAGCCACAGGCATGGCGGCGGCGAAGAAGTTGGGGTAGGCGGAGAGCATGCCCCAAGTGCCAGTGCCTCCCATCGACCCTCCGAAGATATAGATGCGGTTGGTGTCGGCTACGCCTTCCGAGGCGTATCGGTCAATCATGGCCTTGAGCATGGTGTTCATGGGGCCACCCCACGACTTGTCGGTTGGGCACTGTGGTATGAGAAAGATGGCGTTTATGCCATGGGTTTCCAAATAGCGCGCTATCGAATCGGTGCCGGGTTCCAATAGTTGCTTCTCGTTATCGTTGCCTTTGCTCGATCCGCCGTGTAGGTAGACCACCAGAATGGGCGCCTCTGTACTGTTCTCGTTAGTGATGACGCATTTGCGATAACCCATTGTGATACCCAACGTAGTGATTTGTTCTTTCGATGCGTTGAAGGCGTGGGCCAGCATGCTGGTCCACACCATAAATAATCCATAAGAATTGTTTCATTCCATTGGTTGTTTGGTTATCCTATCGCATAGATTCGGGACGGCGAGGGCCCTTGCGTTTGCCATTTTGACGGTTCTTCTCAAGGCGCTTCGACATCTGGCGCTCCAACTTGTAGACGCGCTGTATTTGTGCCTGTGAGAGAAACTGAGAGTAGGTTTTGTAGTACTTCTCACGGATGTTGAGTATCTTATGGCTCATCTCAAAGCGCTGCTTGATGGCCTGTTCGTTTTGCTCCTCTGTGTTGTTGGGGGTGCTGCGCAAGCGCGGACCTAAGGCCCATATCTCTTTTTGGCACTGTGTATAGGTGTCTATGAACCGCGCTGTGGTCTTCTCGTCGAACGCCAGAGAGTGTGCGATGTGCTTGGCCTGAACTTCCGCCAACTGTTCGCGTGAGAGGCGCTGACTCTTGCTGTCCTTCTGTGCGGCGGCGCTTGTGGTGAATGCGGTCATGACCAAGGCCATGATCAGCGTTGTCAGAATTGTCTTCATAATAATGTGGTTTGTTTATTATTTAGTTGTTGATGAATACATCGGCCTGGTACACGTCCAAGAGATAGTCTTGGTCGCCTTGCGAGAGGTTGGCGAAGGCTTGGTCGACGGCCTCTATGCCGTTGGTGGATTGGGTGGTGCTGAGGTTTAGGTTTACTATCCATAGGGCGGCCACCGATGCTGCTACAGCCACGGCCGTTATCCACAGTCGTGTGGCTTTTTTGCGGATGGGCTTTTGTGGCAGGTCCATGTGCTCGTCTTTCACCATGTTCATGACGTTCATCTTCATCTCGCGAAATAGACCGTCGGGGGCGGAGTATGGCATGCGTTTGCCCACTTGCTTGAAGTTGAAACCTTGATTCATATTCTTTAATCGTTTTGATTCATGTATTTAATGATTTTCTCCTTGGCTACGTGGTAGCTTTGTCGGATGCTTGTTGGTGTGCTATCGGCCACGCGTGCAATCTCGCTGAAACAGAGTTCGTCGTAGTAACGGAGGTTGAAGGCCAACTGTTGCTTGGGTGACAGGGTGAGTATGGCTCTCTGTAGCTTGGCCGCCAGTTTATCGGCCTCTTCCAGGCTGTTGTCGGCAATGAGCGTAACGCCAGTCGTTTCCGACTCTAACGAAACGGTTTCTTCTTGCCGTTTGCTGAGGCAGCGCAGGGCCTCATTGGTGGCGATGCGGTAAATCCAACTTCTGAACGAGCCGTTACCCTGATACGTCCCCATCGAACGGAAGATTCTCACAAACGTTTCTTGAGTAGCGTCTTGGGCGTCGTCGTGCGACACCACCAACCTGCGGATGTGCCAATAGATGGGCTCTTGGTATTGGTCCATGAGCATCCTGAAACCGGCTTCGGGGCATATCCTCAGTGTGTTGATGAGGCTTTGTTCTGTTGTTGTCATATACTTCTTAGACCCTGAGAAGTGGAAAAGATAAAAACAGGTAAGTTGTTTTTTGTGATTTTTTGCCCGAGCAAACAAAAAGAGAGCGCCAAGTTGCCCTTGACGCTCTCTTTGTTGGGTTATGCTAATGGGATATTATGCCTCAGCCTCGTCGTTGGTTTCCTCAGCAACGAAGTTCTTCAGGTCGTCGTCGTTGAAAGCCATGACGTATGCGGCGTGGCCCACGACTTCCTCCTCAGCGGCGCGCACATACACCTGAGCGCTCTTGGCGAAGAGCTCGGGAGCCTTGGTGGCGTCGGTAAGGATGAGCAACGACATGATGATGTCGCCTGTCATGTTGTAAAGGCGGCGAGCCAAGAAATCGTGCTCGGCCTGGTTGCTGCTGGCTTTCACCTTCTCCACAGCCTCGGCGTAGAGGTCAACCATCTTGGCCACACGCTCCTTCAATGGGCGCAACTCGTCGGCAACGTCGTTGAGCAGCATCTCCTTGATGATGTTGAGATAGGTTCCATTGGTGATGTAGCGCACGGCAGCCACCACCTGCAACTGTGTTGTTCCCTCGTAGATAGAGAAGATACGGGCGTCGCGATACAGGCGCTGGCACTTATACTCCATGATAAAGCCCGATCCGCCATGGATGGAAATGGCGTCGTAGGCGTTCTGGTTGGCATACTCTGAGTTCATGCCCTTGGCCAGCGGAGTGAAGGCGTCGGCCAAGCGGCTGTACTGCTTCATCTCCTTGCGCTCCTCGGGAGTGAGCTTGCGCTCGCGCGAAATGTCCTCGAGAGCCTTATAGATGTCCACGTAGCGGGCGGTCATGTAGAGCAGCGAACGACCGGCGTCGAGCTTGGCCTTCATGCGAGAGAGCATGTCGTAAACGGCGGGGAAGGTAATGATCTTCTTTCCAAACTGCTCGCGTTCCTTGGCGTAGGCCAGACCTTCGTTGTAGGCTTCCTGTTCCACACCCACCGACTGTGCGGCGATTCCCAGGCGTGCGCCGTTCATCAGGCTCATCACATATTTGATGAGGCCTAAGCGACGCTCGCCGCAGAGCTCACACTTGGCGTTCTTGAACACCAGCTCGCAGGTGGGCGAACCGTGGATACCGAGCTTGTGCTCGATGTGGCGCACGGTAACTCCACCGTCGCGCTTGTCGTAGATAAACATTGACAGGCCACGTCCGTCGTGTGTGTCTTCCTCGGAACGAGCCAGCACGAGGTGCAGGTCAGAGTCGCCGTTGGTGATGAAACGCTTCACACCGTTGAGTCGCCAGGTGCCATCTGCGTCTTGGGTAGCCTTCAGCATGACGCGCTGCAGGTCGGAACCAGCGTCGGGCTCGGTGAGGTCCATTGACATGGTCTCGCCCTCAGAGATGCGGGGGATGTACTTCTCCTGCTGCTCCTTGGATCCAAACTCGTAGAGCGTATCGATGCAGCTCTGCAGCGACCACACGTTTTGGAAACCAGCGTCGGCTGCCGCGATGACCTCCGAAAGCATGGAGAACACCGTGTTGGGAACGTTGAGGCCTCCGAAGCGGCGCGGCATGGAAATGCCCCAAAGGCCGGCCTTGCGTGTGGCGTCGAGGTTTTCGTAGGTCTTGCTGGCGTAAATCATGCGACCGTCTTCGAGGTGCGGACCCTCGAGGTCGACGCTCTCCGAGTTGGGCTCGAGAATGTTGGCGGCCACGTCGCCCGTGATGTCGAGCAGGCGCTTGTAGTTCTCAATGGCGTCGTCGTAGTTGACGGGAGCGTCGTCGAACTGGTCCTTGTCGACATACTCTCTCTCCTTCAACTCAACGATGCGCTGCATCAGCGGATGATTGAGATGGAATTCAATCTCAGGATGATCACTATAATAGTTTGCCATAGTTGTATGCTTTGTGACGCCCACCGCCCCTTGGGGTGTGACAGGGCAGTTAGGCTGTGTCTTTTATTTAGAATTCTGTTTGTAGTACTTAATCATCTTCGGTACGACATCTTCCACATTGCCCACGATCACGTAGTCGGCAATCTTGTTGATGGGAGCCTCGGGGTCGTTGTTGATTGAGATGATGATGCCGGCGTCTTGCATACCAGCGATGTGCTGGATCTGTCCAGAGATACCGCAAGCGATGTAAACCTTGGGATGAACGGTTACACCCGTCTGTCCCACCTGGCGGTCGTGGTCGACCCATCCGGCGTCGACTGCGGCGCGGCTTGCGCCCACCTCACCGTGGAGCTCCTTGGCAAGCTGGAAGAGCATGTCGAAGTTTTCCTTGCTTCCTACGCCATATCCACCAGCCACAACGATGGGGGCGGCCTTCAGGTTGTTCTTGGCGGCCTCCACCTGGCGGTCGATAACCTTCACTACAAAGTCGGTCTCGGGCACGTATTTGGCCACATCGGGATAAACCACCTCGCCCTTTGCGTTGCCCTCGTAGAGGGATTTCTGCATGACGCCGCTACGAACGGTGGCCATTTGTGGGCGGTGGTCAGGGTTGACGATGGTTGCCACGATGTTTCCGCCGAATGCGGGGCGGATTTGGTAGAGCAGGTTGTCGTAGTGCTTGCCGCTCTTCTTGTCGTCGAAGTCGCCAATCTCGAGCTGGGTGCAGTCGGCAGTCAGGCCGCTGGTCAGCGACGACGACACGCGAGGTCCGAGGTCGCGGCCGATGACGGTAGCGCCAAGCAGGGCGATCTGCGGGGTCTCCTCCTTGAAGAGGTTGACGAGAATGTCGGTGTGGGGAGCCGATGTGTAAGGGAAGAGCCCCTCGGCGTCGAACACAAAGAGCTTGTCGACACCATAGGGAAGGATCTGGTCTTCCACTTTGTTCTTGATTCCTGTTCCTGCCACCACGGCGTTGAGGTCCACGCCCAACTGGTTGGCCAGCTTGCGGCCCTTGGTGAGCAATTCCTGAGATACTTCGGCAACGGTAGTGCCTTCAATCTCGCAATATACAAAAACGTTGTTCATATCTGCTTAGCCAATAATCTTTTCGTCCAACAATTCCTTGATGAGGCTCTCCACGTCAGCGTCGCTGCTGGTGAGCGTCTTGCTCTCTTTGGCCTGGAACACGATGTTTTGCACGGCCTTCACCTTTGTGGGTGAACCCGCCAAGCCACACTGCTCGTAGTCGGCTCCGCAGTCGGCGATGCTCCACTGGCCCAGCGTGAGGTAGGGGCGCGAAGCGTAGAGGTCGGTCCAAGGCTCGTCTCCCTTGCGCTCCATGGGGCATGTGGCGTACTTGTATTTCATGACGCGCTTGGCGTTGCAGGGGCGTGCGGGTGCAGCCGTTCCGTTCACGGTGATGAGCACCGGCAGGGGAGCGACAACCGTCTCTACGCCGCCGTCGATGTGGCGACGGATGGTAGCCTTGCCGTCTTCCACCTTGATGACCTCCTCAGCGTAGGTCACCTGGTTGAGTCCGAGCTTCTGTGCCACCTGCGGTCCCACCTGTGCGGTGTCGCCATCGATGGCCTGTCGTCCGCCAATCACGAGGTCCACATGTCCCAGTTCGCGGTCGATCTTGGCAATGGCCTGCGAGAGGAAATACGAGGTGGCGAGGGTGTCGGCACCGGCGCTCTTGCGGTCGGTGAGAAGGAATCCGTCGTCGGCGCCTCTGTAGAGTCCTTGGCGGATGATTTCACCGGCTCTTGGAGGACCCATGGTGAGCATGGTTACTGTAGTTCCAGGGTTCAGGTCTTTAATGCGGAGCGCTTGCTCCAAGGCGTTCAAGTCTTCGGGATTGAAGATAGCAGGCAGTGCGGCGCGGTTGACTGTGCCTTCGGCTGTCATGGCATCCTTACCCACATTTCTTGTGTCGGGTACTTGCTTGGCAAGCACAACAATTTTCAATTTCATATAAATGATATATAATTGTGATATTTCCGAAATACGGGCGCAAATATACAAATATTTTACTCTTCCGCCAAACAAATGGCACTAAAACCGCAAGTCTCTGCACAAAACAAAGTGTTTGTGCAGTGTTGTGTTCCCATGCTTTGTGCGTGCAAGCGTTTGCACTTGGGTCTGGGGTGAAAAGTGGGTTGCCGATGACGGTCGTGTTCTAATGGATAGTGCCCACCTATAATAATAAAAGGAGGGGCGTAGCTGTCCTCGCGACAGTTGTGCTCCTCCCGAACCAAATTACAAATGTTTCCTTATTTTAGTATAATCATGCTTAGGGTTTTTTGCGTTTGAAGCTCATGTTGTCTGCGGCTGTGGCGAAGATGTTTCCCACATACTTGTCGTTGGCTGAGGATTGCATGTCCCTTAGCGTACGTTGCACCAGTAGCTTGTCGGGGTTCGACAGCAGGTGGATGTAATTGGCGCAGAGGCTCGATATCTTGTTGGCCACGGCCGTCACCAGCGGCAGCTTGTCGCTCTGCTTGCGTCCCCACGTTTTTCCGTTCCATTCGAGATCTCTGCGGAGCTCGTCGTTTTGCTTGAGGTAGATGGAGCGCAAGGTTCCAAAGGCCTGCATGAACTCCAGGGCGGTCTTGGGCTTTTCGTTCAGTTCCGTGTCCTTTTTGTTGGTCGATGGAACTTGTGGGTCTTTTCCGTAGATCTTCACCACGTGTCCGACGGCCCGGTCGCCCCTCTTGGCCCATGTGAGCATGTAGGCGTAGCGCATGCTCTCGTCCTTGGGGTCGCGCATGAGTTGCATGTTGTAGTTGTTGTCGACCTCCACGGGGAAGACGTATGTGCTCTTGTTGCCCACGTCGTAGGCCAACCTAATTTCCTTTTTTGAGCCCGACTCGGTGCCGGCAGTTTTTACGAACGACTGAAACGAGGCGCTGCTGCATTCGAGCATGGTGTCGTCGAACTTCTGCAGGACGCTGATGGGTGCATCAAACTGGTATTTGTGGATGTAGCCACCTTCGTACTGGTCGTTCACGACGAGTGTCACCTGCTTGTTTTTCAGCAGTTTCGTGGTGAAGTTGTTGAACGCTTCCGACATCTGGTCGACCGATTTCTGTGCCATGACATGTGTGGAGGCCAAGGCCAAGCAGCAGCTTAGTGCCAGCTTTTTCAGTATGTTCTTGTTCATGAGATAAGAGTGTTTTAGAGTTTGGGCGCCGCCTTTCGGCATTGCGCCTTGGATGTTTTTATATGTGATGCGATGATTTTTTTCTTCCGTCCGACCCATTCGTTGGTGCGTTAGTATATCTCTTCGGTTTCCTCGTCGCTCTCGGTGAGTCCCGCCAGTTGCATCTGCATGTTGAGCGAGTCGAGAGCCTCTTCGAAGAGCTCCTCTTGCGAGCGCTTCAACTGTTTCAGCGCTTCTGCCACCAGGTGGTCGTCGATGTCGCTCAGCGACTCAAGGCCGATGTTGACCGTCGTTGGTGTTTCTTTGGCTATGTGCACCTGCGCCGGTTGCACCTTTGGCCAGCTGATGGGCGACGCCAGATCGCTTGGCTTGGCCTCGGCCAGCAGCACCTTGGGTGGTGCGGGCGAGAAGTAATGGCGGCGATAACGCTTCACGTTCTTCTCCGTTTCCTCCTTGATACGCAGCGTGTCGGCCTTCTTGCGCTTGGCCGTGGGCTTTGCCTTGGTGTTGGCGGGCATGGCCAGGGTGTCGACGATGGTGGGTTGCTGGTTGTCGGCCAACCACGGGTTGCCTGGTTCGGCGCTGGGCCACACCATGCCTATGATGAGCGCCAGCGAGGCGGCGGCCGCCAGGGCCACGTACCACTTGGCATGGCGGTTCTTGTTAGCCGTCTTTCGTGGCATGCCCTCGTCGAAATAGGCGAACATCAGACGGTAGTTCTCCAAGTCGGCGTCCACCTGCGGATGGTCGTTAAACCATCTTGCGATGCGCTGTTCCTCCTCAAGCGAGGTCTCGCCCTCCATGAAGCGTTCGAGCAGATTCCTGATATTGTCGTTTGTCATAAGCACTTGCCTTTTTTTATTTGTTCCAACAGTCGTTTTCTTGCCCTTGAGAGTAGCGTTCCCACTGATCGTGGCGAGATGCCCACGATGGCGGCAATCTCTTCGGCGCTAAGTTTCTCCACCTGCCTGAGGTGTAGCACCTGGTATTCGGTGGGCGGCAGTTTTTTGAGAGCCTTGTCGAGCCATTTGCCGTAGCTTTCTTCTTCCACCCGTTCCGAGGCCCGCTCGGTGGCGGCGATGTTTCGCGCCTGTTCGAGCCCTACGGTGTGCTCCTTTCTGAGTCGGTCGATGGTAAGGTGCCGCGCCATGGTGGCCACCAGCCCTAAGGCGTGTTGCCGCGAACTGACGCTTTCCCTGAGGGCCCACATCTTGATGAGCGAGTCTTGCGCCACATCGTCTGCCCAATCGGATGCCGATGGGTAGCTAAGGGCTTTCTGCAAGGCCAGCGCTCTCAGTTGTGGCACTATGTCGACAAACTCTTGTTCAGTCATTGTTTTCTTTGGTTCCTATTCTATAAACGCAAACATGTGGCCTTTATCAACGACGTTAACGTTTTTTAAGTATTAAACCCAAATTGGTCATTAGACCGAAATAGGTGAGTTATTATGATTTTATGGCTTCTTTCCAACTCTTGTCAGCGTTTCTTTCGGCATCTTGCTTCCATTCGCGTTTCGCCATAGCCCGCTATGGCTTCAACGAGAATGTCGCAACCTGCTCTAAACAAACACTAACAAGAATTGAAATCTAACGACCAATTTGGGTTAAACATAGGTATGCCTAAGTTTGTGGGCATAGTAGGGCGAGGATGATGTTCTGTTCGATATTTTGGTGTAAAAGTTGTGCGGCGTTTTGGGTTGAACCAGCCAGCGAAATCGTCGTTTTTCCGCGCTCACCGTCCCCATTTTGCGTTGCGCGCCCACCGTTAGGCATCTTTCGTTTTGCGATACCTACCTAACCGCACCTCGAAAGGCCATGTTTCGAGCCACGAAAGGCCATCTATCGTCTCTCGGTTAGGCATGTTTCGCAGCGCAAAATGTTAATTGTGGAAGGTGAAAATCTTTGTTCTTTACATAACGCTTTGGTTATCAGCAGGTTGTGTAATAGTGCTGAGAATCGCGTATTTCAGCCAAATCCTTCCGTCGTCGTTGCCAGCTATGTAGATTTCAGTATAGTTTGTTGCCATAATTCGCATTCCCATTATCAGGCATGGGCGCTGAACGGTTCATCAGCAACGCTCCCTCCCTTACGGAGGAAAGACGCCAAAATAACAATTCGCAAACGCCTTATTTTACACATTTTGGCTCGTCCCAACGCTTATTTTACATGGTTTGCCCCAACAAATAAGCGAGAACTGCCTCATGAAGGCAATCCTCGCTTATCCAAAACAATAGTGATATGGCTATGAAGTTAGCTTGCGATCGTGCGCCCTGCGCCATTATAGCGGATACTCGTCGAAGGCGTAGAGCACGGTCGAGAGGTAGCGCTCTCCGGTGTCGGGCAGCAGGGCCACGATGGTCTTGCCCTTGTTTTCGGGGCGCTTGGCCAACTGGGCTGCGGCGAAGGCGGCTGCACCCGATGAGATGCCCACCAACATCCCATCGTTCTGGGCCAACTGGCGACCGGCGCGGATGGCGTCGTCGCCCGCGATGTCGAGCACCTCGTCGACCACGCTGGCGTCGTAGGTCTTGGGCACAAAGCCGGCGCCAATGCCCTGGATCTTATGTGCGCCCGATGGGCCGCCATTGAGCACGGGCGATGAGGCGGGCTCCACGGCCACCACCTTCACGTTGGGGTTTTGCTCCTTCAGGTACTTGCCGATACCCGAGATGGTGCCGCCGGTTCCCACGCCCGCCACGAAGATGTCGATCTTGCCGTCGGTGTCGTTCCATATCTCCACACCCGTGGTCTCGTAATGCTTGCGTGGGTTGGCCGGGTTCTCAAACTGTTCGAGGATCACCGCCCCGGGAATGCTTTGGCGCAACGCCTCGGCGGCCTTGATGGCTCCGGGCATGCCGTCCTTTCCAGGTGTCAGTTTCACATGCGCCCCATAAGCTTTCACAAGGTTGCGACGTTCCACGCTCATCGTCTCGGGCATGGTGAGGATGAGCTTGTAGCCCTTCACGGCGGAGGCCAACGCCAGGCCCACGCCCGTGTTGCCGCTGGTGGGCTCGATGATGGTGGCGCCCGGCTTGAGGGTTCCCTTCCGCTCGGCATCTTCTATCATGGCCAGGCCCACGCGGTCTTTCACGCTGCCGCCAGGGTTAAAAAACTCCACCTTCGCTATGATGGGCGTGTCGAGGCCCTGAAGAGCGGAAAACTTGCTGAGTTCGACCAGTGGCGTGTGGCCAATGAGGTCGGTGATGTTCTTGTGTATCATAATCGTAAACTTGGGGTTGTTCGTTTTGTCTTGGCATGTTGCGCTATGGCTCACGCCCCTGCCAATGGAGGCGCGGTTGGTGGGGTAAGGCCGCGCCGGCGAGGTTACTTCACGGCTTCAAACGCCTGGTCGAGGTCGTCGATGAGGTCTTGGTAATGCTCCGTTCCGATGCTCAGGCGGATGGTTCCGTCGTAGATGCCCTGCTGCGTGGCCTCCTCCTCAGAGAGTTCCGAGTGGGTGGTGCTCTTTGGATGCACCACCAGCGACTTCACATCGGCCACGTTGGCCACGTTGGAGAAGATTTGCAGGTGGTCGATGAAGTCCCACGCCTTCTGTTGGTCGCCATCGATCTCAAAGGTGAAGATGGACCCGGCGCCGTTTGGGAAGTAGCGCTCGTAGAGATCGTGGTTGGGGTGGTCGGGCAGCGACGGGTGGTTGATCTTCTTTACCTGTGGCTGGCTCTTCAGGTACTCAATGACCTTCAGCGTGTTGAACACGTGGCGCTCCACACGGAGGCTCAGCGTCTCCAAGCCCTGCAGCAGCACCCAGGCGTTGAACGGCGAGATGCAAGCGCCCTCATCGCGCAGAAGAAGGGCGCGCACACGGGTAACAAACGGGGCGGGAATGTTGCCGAAGACCAAGCCGTAGTACGACTCGTCGGGCTGGGTGAAACCGGGGAACTTATCGTTTTGGAAGTAATCGAACTTGCCTCCGTCGACAATGACGCCACCCAGGCTCGATCCGTGGCCACCTATAAACTTCGTGGCCGAGTGCACCACAATGTCGGCTCCGTGCTCCAACGGGCGGATGAGGTAGGGCGTGCCGAAGGTGTTGTCGATAACCACGGGAATGCCGTGGCGGTGGGCTATCTCGGCCGTGCGCTCAATATCGGAGATGTTGGAGTTGGGGTTGCACAGGGTTTCGATGAACACCAGCTTGGTGTTGGGTTGGATGGCGGCCTCCAGGGCATCGTAATCGTCGGGGGCGACAAACGTGGTGGAGATGCCGTATTTCGACAGGGTGTGCTTCAGCAGGTTATAGGTGCCGCCATAGATGGTCTGCGTGGCCACCACGTGGTCGCCGGCATAGGCCAGGTTGGTGATGGCGTAGGTAATGGCTGCGGCACCTGAGGCAACGGCCAGTCCGCCCACTCCGCCTTCCAGTTTCGCCACGCGCTCCTCAAAAACGCCCTGTGTGGTGTTGGTCAGACGACCGTAGATGTTGCCGGCATCCTTCAGATGGAAACGGTCGCTGGCATGCTGGGCGCTATGAAACACATACGAGGTGGTTTGGTAGATGGGCACGGCGCGGGCGTCGGTTGCGGGGTCGGCCTGTTCCTGACCTACGTGAAGTTGAAGTGTCTCGAAGTGAAGTTTCTTTTCGTTGCTCATTGTTATTCCCTTTCTCTTTTTAACCGCCGTGGGCCTTAATGGGAGGTCGGCGGTGGGTTCGACTAATACATTTATTGATATTAACTGTTCACGGTTGCAAAGGTACAACCATCCGCCATTTCCTGAAATAGCTAACATGTGGCATTTGGCATACCACGATTGTGGTATTTGGCACCTTTCGGCTCTTCAGGGTGACGCTCCACCTTATTTATATATACAAGTACCAATGTCGGATGCGCGTTTTGAGGATGTTTTTTCTTGTCATGTTGCATCATAATTCGTTACACCATGAAATCCGCTGGAACAAGTAAGGCGGTTGCCATTCGTGGTTTCCGTCATTTCCACTTCTCAGCCTCGATAGGTGGACAAGCAGACTGTCATTTGTCGAAAAATAAGGAATGAAACTGAAAAATGTAAGAAATTGGCCATTCTTTGTAAGAAATATCCTACTCGGTTGACGATTTTTCCCATTACTTTGCAACCGAGGAGCGACATGCTGCCATCGGTTGTCGAACTCCCTCATACTTCAATCCACCATAAACCAAGTAAACGAACATGAAATTATTGAAACAAGGAATGTGCGGCGAAGATGTAAAATTCTTACAGTCGGAGCTCGCTCGCGTAGGACATAACATCAAGGCCGACGGCCACTTCGGCCCAGGCACGCTCAATGCCGTGAAGGCCTTCCAGAAGAAACACAACCTGGGAGCCGACGGCGTTGTGGGCAACGGCACATGGGAGGTGTTGCTCTTCGACGGGCGGCCCGCGCACGACCACCTCACCGACGAGGATTTCTGCCTCGCCGCAAAGCTCATCGACTGTGAGCCGGCTGCGCTCAAGGCGGTGCAGAAAGTGGAGACGGGCGGCCGAGGAGGATTCTTCGCGCCAAGCAAGCCCGCCATCCTCTTCGAGGGCCATGTGTTCTGGAGCCAACTCAAGCAGCGCCGCATCAACCCCGAGAGGTTCGCAGCCGCCAACCCGGGCATACTCTATCCCAGGTGGATCAAGGCACACTACAAGGGCGGATTGGCCGAATATGCGCGCCTGGAGCAAGCCCGCAAGATCAACGTCGACGCCGCCAACGCATCGGCAAGCTGGGGCATGTTCCAAATCATGGGCTTCCACTACGCGCTCTGTGGATACAAGAGCGTGTCGCAGTTTGTGGCGTTCATGAGCCAGAGCGAGCGCAACCAGCTCATTGTGTTCTGCCGCTTCATACGCAAGTCGGCAGGCATGCTTCCCGCATTGCAGGCGAAAAACTGGGCTACCTTCGCCCGTCTCTACAATGGTAGCGGTTACGCCGAAAACCAGTACGACAAGAAGTTGCTCAACGCCTACCGAACCTTTGCCGCAAAATAAGGCAACTCTCGAACATCCTTCCCGCTCCAACGATCCACATAAGAAACCAGCTTATTCATCCAAAGGACATGGCAAGATTTCAGAAGGTTCTATCTTGTCAAACCGTCCAGGCTAAGAACCTACGCATTAAAAACCTAAAATTATGGATTTATCAAAGAAAACCACAAGCACGTTGGAAAGCCTTCCCTTTTACAATCTGATAGGCGGCCCGCTCAACGCCTGCATCAGGGCACAGGCCGAAGCAGCGCAGACCACGGTGAATTTCATCAAGGAAGTGGGTCTGGAGGAGGAGAAGGATGGCGTTACCGAAGCCATCTATGTGCATTTCACCTTTGTGCAGAACGGACGCAAGGTAACCATCAGCGTACCGTTGCTCACCATCGTGCCCATTCCCTACATTGCCATCAACTCCATCGACATCAAGTTCAAGGCTACCGTGAGTGGCGTGGAGACCGACTCGTTCAGTTCTAACTACTCGAACGAGTACAACGAGAACTACTCGAGAAACTACAAGAGCTGGGGCAAGAGAAAGACCACCAGCCTCCAAACGTCCTTCTCGAGCAAGCACGACTCTAAGTGTACGCAAGACTCTTCGTTCAGCGTTGAGTCGACCATCGACGTGGAGGTGCATGCCGGACAAGAGTCGATGCCGGCCGGTATGGCCAAGGTGCTCGAAATGTTGGGAGCCGCCATGGACCTCGTATCGCCCGACGGAGAGCTCTCGGTCAACGACACCACGTTCTATGTGGAGTCGGGCAAGAAGGCAAGAGTCATCGCACAGTACAAGACACCCAAGGGGCTTTACGACTCTCAAGGCATCAAGTGTAAGGGCGCAACAGGCAAGCCTAACGCCATGGACAAGACGATGGAGTTTGAATTGGAGGCAAAAAGCGAGCCCTACGAGATCTCGTGCGGCGACGTGCAGAAGGTGCTGGTGAAGGTTACCGAAGTGGCCGTTCCGACGGCAAAGGCCACATCATCATCCGCAACAACCGCCTAACGCGCCCTCTGGGCCGTATTCCAGTTATTAACTCTTAATCTTACAAGGTTATGGCAACCATTGACACGACTCCTTCCACCATCGCTACCAATGCCTTGCAATCGTTGCCGTTTGGAACACTCATTGGCGGACCGTTGGCGGCCTGTGTCGAAGCGCAGGCCAAGGCGGCAAAAAGCTCATGGGAGTTTATACGCGACGTGGGACTCACCGATAACGGAGACGGCGGGTACAAAGCCGTTTACGTGAACTTTGAGTACCGCAAGGACGGGCGATCGGTGATGCTCAGCCTGCCATTGCTGACCATTGTGCCCATTCCTTATCTGGCCATCCGAGAGATCGAGATCGCCTTCAAGGCGCGTATCTCGGCGGCAGCGTCCACCTCAAAGACCAACCACAAGTCGCTCGCCGTTGAGGCTGGAATGAAATCGAAGGTGGGATTCAATGCGCTTGTGGCCAGCGGCAGCGTGGAAATGAGCACCAGCATATCGAGCAAGAAAGACTCTACCGCCACACGCGACTCCAAGTACAGCGTGGAATACACGATGGACGTGAACGTCAAGGCGGGACAGGACGACATGCCGGCCGGTATGGCCAAGGTGCTGGAAATGCTCAACAGCTCTATCGACTCTATTGACACCAAGGGTGAACTGCACGTCTCCGATCAGGTGGTAAGCTTGGCGGGCGGAGGAAGCACCTACATTTCGTACAAGAACAACGAGGGCTATTATGCGCCCAACGACATCAAACTGTACGAATACAAGGACAATCACGCTGGCACTATCGTCAGTAACGATGACTGCCAGAAGGCCTCCGACGACTCCGGTGTGCTCTGTGTGTTTAAGAAAGAGGGATTCTATTGTGTAAAGGCCGGTGAGAAAATGCTGGTCATCAACGTAACCAAATAGCAACCGACTATGCCAGACGACAAGAACAAAGGCACGGGGACAACTCCTGCCAGCAACACACAGCCCACGGGACAGACGCCCGCAGCGGGTGGTGAAGGTGCCCAAGGCCAGTCTGGAACGGGCGGCGGCAATCTCTTGGGAACCGCCATGGGCGTGCTCAGGGATCTCGTTTCACCAGGCGGCGGAGGCGAGGACGGCAACGCCAGTAGCGTTCAAGGCGACGCCAAGGGTGGCGAAAGTGGTGCAACCGCCAGCCAGGGAACCGCTTCCAACGGTGCAAACCCGAATGGGGGCGACTTGAAACAGCAGCTGGAAAACATGCTCGGCGCAAATCAGGACGGCACCTCCAGCAGCGCCAACGGCTTGCAATCGACCTTGGAAAACAGTGAGGCGAGCCAACCTTCGATGGCCGACCAGATCAAGGAACTCAACGAGGTGCAGGTCGACAAGGCATTTGTCGCCGACTCCTTGAACCTGCTTGGAACGCTGTCGTTCGACAAGATCATTGGCAACCCGTTAAGAGCGGCCATCAAGGCACAGCGCGACCTGGCCAAGGAAACGCTTAGTTACATACGCGAAGAGGGCCTGAATGTGGACGAAAAGGGACAAGGACAAATCGTCTACGTCACCATGAGTTTTCTCCGCGACGGCAAACAGGTGAAGATGCGGGTGCCCCTGCTCACCTTGATGCCCGTGCCCAGGCTCTCCATCACAAACATGACTTATACGTTCAAGGCCAAGGTTGATGCGCTGTCGGCGGTGGTGGCGTCGGTGGGAAGCGGTGGAACGCCCATTCTCAACACGACGTCGGGTGGTGGGAGCAAACCCTCCTCATCACCCCAGACGGCCCCAGCGGGTGGCGCTTCAGCCAAGCCCGCCCCTGGCGCAGAGGGCGGAAAAGCCAAGGGCGGCACGTCGACCCAGGCGGCTGCGGCCAAGTCCGACAACGCCTCAGGGGGGATGACGCCGATCGCGGCCTCAGCCATGCCCATTGCAACGGCCACGAAAGCCTCGGCGGCACCGGCCATAGCGGCCAGCTATTCGTCGAAGAAGGACTCGGGTGCCACCCGCGACTCGCGCTACAGCGTGGAGACAACGATGGACATCACCATCACGGCCAGCGAGGGAGAGATGCCACGTGGCATCGACCGATTGCTGGGAGTGCTCGACGATTCGACCGAGGTCATCGACCCCAACGGCACGTTGCAGGTGTCGGCCGATCAGACATCGTTGGTCAATGGCTATGCCGCCATCTCCGTATCGTACCGCAACGGGCGGGGCGCTTACCAGCCCAAGACCGTGAAATGCATACCACTCAGCGGCAAAAAGGCTCCAAGCCTATTGGAGAATGGCGACGAAATGTTGCTCGTCTTCAATGAGAAGGGCGCCTACAAGGTATCGGCCGACAAGCTGCAACGCATCGTATTCGTATCCTAAAAACCATTTCACTATGGCAAATCTGCAAGTTGTGATAGCCTCGGTGCTGCGCGACGTACTGTTAGCGCAGCACGAGGCTAACCTCCTCACCGAAGCGCTCGCCAAGCAATATCGCGAGGCGGAAGTGCTGAGCCAGTTGAACCTGCCCGCCGTAACCATTGGCGACATGGAACTCTCGTTCCGGTTCGCCATTGCCAACAGCGGCGAGGCGCACGGCGCCACGCCTCACGAGCCAGTTGGCGAGCCGCAGCAACAGTGTGGCGAGGCTGCCGCAAGCGACACCCCGTCGACGCTCGAAAGCATTGCGTCGATGCTGCCCAGCAGCGTCGCGTCGATGGAGGTCATTGTCGATGCCGAACAACTGGCGGCCCTGCCCGAAAGCGTCATTCAAAGCGTTACGCTCAAAGTGTCGACCCAGGGCGGCGTAAAGATCACCGATTCATAAACCTCTGACCATGCACTATGATTGAAGGCAAACCAAAGAAAGTCAACGAGAGCGCTTACTCGATGGATATGAGCCTGGCCGAGATGCTCACCGCCATGATCGAATCGACCATTGCGGCCGACCAGAAAGCTGCCGAGGACTACCTGAGGGTGTTGCGCACCTATGCGCTGGAGCCCGCCGCCGGCCCCGATGGCCACGAGAAACTCAAGATGGTGGACTTCGAGATGACCGACGCCGACGGCCAACGGCAGATCGTGTCGATCCCCAAGCTGTCGCTGCTTCCATTGCCTGTGCTACGTGTTGCCGAGGCCACATTCGACATGGAAGCGCAGATAGAGATCAACACTTCTGTCAGCGAGAAGGAACAAAAGGACTTCCGAAAGCGTTTTCCGCTGCTCAAGCAGCAACTGCAAACGAAGATCCAGTCGACGCAAGAGGGTGTGGAAACCGACGACGCAGAGATCGAGCAGACCATTGCAGCCGCCGGAGTCCGCGTGCGAATGCTGAGGCCAGGCGTAACGCCCAGTGAGACGCAGAAGGATGTGCAGAAGATGACCAACGTGAAGGTACACATCAAACTGGAGCCCGTGCTGCTGCCCGACGGCATGCGCGGACTGCTGCAAGCCACCGAGAACAACATCCAGGTGTTGAACAAGGACCCATTTAATCATTAACCATTCATCCCATTAGCTATGAACAGCAACCAACAAAAGACACCCGGACTGAACTGTCCGAAGTGCGGGGCTTTCATCCCCACCAGCATCAGCGAACTGTTATCAGCCAGCGGACTGCGCTGCCCGCAGTGCCATCTCGTACTCACCATCAATCGCCACGAGTCGAAGCGCGCGATGGAGATACTGAAGAATGTTGATGAGGCACAACAAAACCTCAAGAAGGCTACATCATTCCAACGATAACCCCACCCTGTTATGCCAGATGGAACCAACACTAACGCCAGTCGGCAGGTCGTGAGCGCCCTCAATTCCATCCCCTTCGGAAACATCATCGGCGGACCGCTGGCTGCTTGCGTGCAAGCGCAGGCCGAGGCTGCGCAGACCACCTTAAACTACATCCGCGGCTTCACCATGACCGAATCGCATCTCGACGTTGAGGGCGCCGAGCCCATCACCGTGAGCTTTTCGTTTATCATGGAAGGCGTGCCGACACGCATGACGGTGCCGCTCATGACCATCGTGCCCATTCCCTACATGCGCATTGAGCATGTAGACCTGTCGTTCACGGCCGACATCACGGCGTGCGACAACGAGAAGATGGAGGCGAAGTTTGCCTCGGAGGGATACCAGGGCGTCGAGGAGGACGAGAAGTCGGTATCCATGCAAAGCAAGATGGGGGTCCACGTCAGGGCCTCGACGGGCGACATACCATCGGGCATGGCGAAGATGCTCGACTTCTTTGCCAACAACCTCGTCGTGCAGGAGACGCTCACCACCAAGGAAGTGGAGGATATGAAGCTTGAGGCCGCGCGCCAACGGGCCATCCGCAAGAACGACATGGTGGAGAAGGAGCGCATCGAAGCACAGCAAGCGCTTGAACGACAGAAGCAAAAGGAGGAAGAACGGAAGAAGAAAGAGGCGGAGGACAAGTACCGCTACGGCCTGATTGCCGGCCTTGTGCAAGGTGTGAAAAAGCGCAAACTGCGCCTTGCCGAGGAAGAACTGAAACGAATACTTCGCGTTATAGAGGAAGAGGAGGCGCGTTGCAACAAGATAGCCGCCCTTGTGGAGGCTGTGAAAAAGCGGCGGGAACGCTTAGACGAAGAGGAGCAGAAACGCAAGGAAGCGGAAAGACAACGCAAAGAAAAAGAAGAGCAAGACAAGGTCTCGTCGTCCACTACCGGCCCTTACATCAGGCCTTCCACAGGCTCGTCGTCGAGTTCCAGCGGTACCTATGTTAGGCCTTCCACAGGCTCGTCGTCGACTACCGGACAATACGTTAGGCCTTCCACAGGCTCATCTTCGAGTTCCAGCGGTACCTATGTCAGACCTTCCACCGGCTCGTCGTCGGGTTCCAGCGGGTCATCGTCAGCCTCTGGCGGGGCTTCATCAAGCTCGTCCTCAAGCCGTAGGCTTATGCCCAACATGTCCAAAAGAGTAGTGGCACCATCAAGCTCAAGCGGATCTGCCAGCGAGAAATCGGACGACCCAGAGTCGCTTTCGAAGACCATCGATAGTATCAAAGGGAGAAGATTTAGCAATTTAATCCGTAATATCAAACGCAAGAAATGATCCACGACGCAACGACAAGCGGTGAGTTGCTGCGCAACGACAAGTCCAACGCTCACAAGCAGACCTCGATATTGAAGAGCACAGGCGAGGCTTTGTGGCTCCACGACGTGATGTGCCAAACGCTAACCGACTGCGTTGAGGCGCAACGACAAGCCACTGAGCGATCGCTTGAGCTCATTGAGCGCACGGCGTTCCACGCCACCGGCGACCGCTCTGAGCCCATCATGGTGAGTTTCTCGCTCCAGATGGACGGCGAGCCTTACACCCTCCGCGTGCCGTTGCTGATGTTGGTGCCGTTGCCTTTCTTGCAAATCAGCCAGGCCGACCTCACCTTTTACGTAAACGTCATGTCGGACAAGTGTTATCCTCAACAAAAAATAAAGGTGCGCCTGTCGCCTTCCAATGAGGATTTGGAGGAGTTGCAACGAAGCGAATACGTGCGCAACAACATACGCGTAAACATCAAGGCCTACGCCGATGCGCCCACTGGGGGCATGGCGCGCCTGTTACAATTGGCGGGAACCCGCTGCCTACGCATCCGAAAGGTCGACGAGTAGGCAGGCTTGCCGCGAACCACCATTCACGAACGATTAATCCCCAACGAATATGCCTCAATCCCGTGTCACCGACCCAAAAGAGCTGCAGAAGTCCCCACTGGGCGAGCTCGACTTTAACCGCATCATCGGCGGGCCTCTCTCAGCCTGTGTCAATGCGCAGGAAGAGGCGGCGCAAGCCACGCTCGATTATCTCAACGGGGTGGTGTTTAGGAAAAAAGACGATGATGAGAGTTGCCTTGAGCCAGTCACCATGACGTTCTATTTTGAGAGAGGAGGAGTGGTCAACCGACTCACTATGCCGTTGCTCTGCATCGTGCCTGTGCCCTATCTGCGAATCGACCAGGTGAACCTGAGGTTCCAAGCCACCGTTACGGAGAGCAGCATGAAGGAGGAAAAGCTTGAGCTCAAGGCCAAATACTCCGCACCGGGCGACTCAGCCGAGATAACCGACGTCGCTCAGGAGAAATTCCTAAGCAAGCGATGCATCGACGTGGACCTCAATGTAACCACGGCCGACATGCCGATGGGCATCTCGAAACTCATCGAGATATTCAACAACCAATTGGTGGAGATCAAGCAATACGAGCCCACCGAGCCAGCACTCCCCACCGCACCGACTGAACCTATAGCGCCCGCTGAGCCCGAGAAACCCATTGAGCCTGCCGAACCCATCGAACCCGAGAAGCCTGAACCCAACTACAACATACAGTTGCTCACCAAGGTCAGCAAGTCGCAAAAGGCCGACATCATCAACGCCATCAACTCGACGAACCGTACGGGCAAACCGATCACGGCGGCGGCCCTCAACAACATCTTGAAGTCGGAAAAGAAAACCATTCCCATCGAAACAACCCAGGCTACGGCAAAGGCCATCGTGCAAACGTTGAAGAGGAAGAACATCGCCGCCATCATGGTGGAGGTGTAGCCGGCGGAGGCTGCCGAAAAAGGACTACAAGCATCCCCCGTTTTTAACATTTATTCGTCGGCAAGCGAGTGGCTGGCCGCAAATACGCGATTCTTGCTAAATTTTGTAAATACCTAATATTCAGACGGTTGCAATTAGAGAGGCTCGTTTGCCGCTCCCCATCGCCTTTTCCCCACTGCGAAAGGCCATCTTTCGCAATGCGATAGATGCCAAACCGAGGCACGATACCTTCCTAACCGCAGTGCGAAACATGCCCAACCGAGATGCGGTTAGGCATGTTTCGCAAGTTGGTGGTTCATTTTTTTAGATTTCCCATGCGTGCAACGGCGATTACATTCGCTATTTCAGTCGAAATCGCGACACAACTTTTTCACCAAAAATCCCAACACCCCATATTGGGAGTTCGCCCAATAGTTTTGCACGTACCACCGCGGTTCCGACGAGGAGGCCTCCCTGCCCTTGCAAAATCCGAAAAAATGGCGCATAGGCTTTGCCGTTTGTCGATTCTTTGTTATTTTTGCAATGCGATATAGCGCAACCACATTTCTACCTAAAGCCCATTTATCATGCAGACCAGCAAATACCTGATAGCCAATGAGCGCGATGCCGAGTGGGGCCTCACGGTGAGCACCGTGGGCTACGAGGAGATAGCGCCCGGCGACGATTATCCCACCCATGGCCATGCCGATGGCTACTATTTTGCCGTGGAGAAAGGGCGCGTGCTCAGCGAGTATCAGTTGCTCTACCAGTCGGAGGGCGAGGGCGTGTTCCGCTCGGCGCAGGGCGGCGAGCACAGCCTCAAGGCGGGCGATATGTTCCTGCTCTTCCCTGGCGAGTGGCACAGCTACCATCCCGTCAGCGAGGTGGGGTGGAAGAGCCATTGGATTGGGTTCAGGGGAATCAACATGGACCATCGGGTGAAGGCCGGATTCCTCTCGCCCACCCATCCCGTTTACCACGTGGGCTACTCCGACGAGATACTGCACCTTTACGAAGAAGCCATGCGCGTGGCGCAGGTGGAGGCGCCCTACGTGCAGCAAACGCTGGCTGGCGTGGTGAACCACCTCGTGGGCCTGATGTACTCGTTGGAGCGAACCAAGCGGTTGAGCCGCAACCATGGGCATGTGGACCTGGTGAACCAAGCCCGATTGCTTATCCGCAACGGGCTGGAGGCCGACGTCACCATTCAGGACATAGCCAGTGATATGGGCGTCAGCTATAGCAATTTTCGTAAGTTGTTCAAGGAGTTTGCGGGCGTGTCGCCAGCCCTTTACCAGCAGGAGCTGCGCATTCAGCGAGCCAAGGAGTTGCTTGCCACCACCGACATGAGCGTCAAGCAGATAGCCTATCGCCTCCGATTCGACTCGCCCGACTATTTCTCCTCCAAGTTTAAGACCAAGACCGGCCTCAAGCCCAGCGACTTTCGTGCGCAAGCCCGCTGATGAGGCGCTGCCGCGAGGGGTTAGAACGCGATGGGCTTCATGCGCGCCGTTTTGTTGGCAAACACCTCGGCGCTGACGCGGCGCCCCCTCAGCGACCGCACCTTCGGCATGTCGGCAAACCACGGGTCCGTCGTGGTGTACCATGCGGCCTGCCGCACCTCGCTCGCCTGCCGCACCCTCTCGTTCAGCGCTCGCGCATGGCGCGGGCTCACCGACGAGAGGAAATGGCGACCGTCGGCAAGCTCGATGGCCAGTACCAGATATTGGCCGATGACGCGCTCCGACCCCGTGAAGGCTTTCTGCATGCCCCGTGTCGACGTGGTGACATGGATGTGCCACCCCTCGCGGTTGAGCCGGCTCATCATGCCCCGGAACACCACGCCGTGGGGAGCGGTGTCGGTGAGGCCTGAGGCGGCAATGCTCAGGTGGATCATCTCGTGGAGAAGCACGCTCTGAAACTGGTGCTCCGATTGGTCGTAATAGTTGCTCATGCCCAAGGCAAAGTCGTAGAGGCTCGTGCGCATGAGGCCCCGCTTGCGCTTGTACGACAAGGTGCCCAGCTGCGTGCGCGAGTGGCCAATGTGGAAGCGGGGCGTGGGCAGCCCGCCGTCGAAATACTGCTGGTTGAACGTGTCGAACCATTTGCGAAGCCAAAGAATGTCGATCTGCATACTGAGGAGGATGGGTGAGGGGGCGAAGGCCCCTATGGAATTGTTTCGGAATGCAAAGGTAAGCATAAAAGACCATACCCGAAGGGGGCCATTGGCAGAATTTTTGGGGTCCAACCCCATATTATTAAAGGCAAGCGTTCGGCTATTCATATTTTTTATGTAAGTTTGCACCCATTATAAAAAACGAATAATAAAAAGCCAATCATGAAACTACTGAAAGATCGCATTCTGAAGGACGGCAAGTGTTTCCCCGGTGGAATACTGAAAGTAGATAAGTTTATCAACCACCAGCTCGACCCGAACCTCATGAAGCAGATAGCCGTGGAGCTTATCAGGCGTTATGCTTCGTCGGACATCAACAAGATTCTGACCGTTGAGGCCAGCGGCATTGCGCCGGCCATCATGATGGGCTTCCTGCTCGACCTGCCAGTGGTGTTTGCCAAGAAGAAAAAGCCGTCGACCATGGGCGACATGCTCTCGACCACTGTCTTCTCGTTCACCAAGCAGCGCGAGTATCACATGGTCATCGCCAAGGAGTATCTCCAGCCCACCGACAAGGTGCTCTTCATCGACGACTTCCTGGCCTATGGCAATGCGGCGAAGGGCATCATCGACCTCTGCAAGCAGAGTGGCGCCGAGCTCGTGGGCATGGGCTTCATCATCGAGAAAGCCTTCCAGAAAGGCAGGGAGGTCATTGAGAAGGAGGGCATACGCTGCGAGAGCCTCGCCATCATCGACTCGCTCGACAACTGCGAGATAAAGCTCCGCGAGGAGTAGGGCCGAAGCGCGCCCGGCGTTGCCATGGCGTGAGAACCCCAAAAGGACGAATCCTTAAATTTAACTATATGCTTGACAAGGAGATAAGAGAACAGATCGTGGCGCTCATCCACCAAGAGGTGGTGCCTGCCGTGGGTTGTACGGAACCGATGGCCGTGGCGCTCTGTGTGGCCCGAGCCACTGAGGACCTGGGGTGCAGACCCGAGAAGATACGCGTGTGGCTCTCGGCCAACATGCTGAAAAACGCCATGGGCGTGGGCATTCCCGGCACAGGCATGATCGGCCTGCCCATCGCGGTGGCCATGGGAGCCATCGTTGGTAAGTCGGAATATCAGTTGGAGGTCATCAAGGACCTCACGCCCGAGACCCTCGAGGAGGGCAAGCGCTATATCGGCGAGGACCACATCGACATCAAGTTGAAGCACGACATCACAGAGAAGCTTTATATAGAGGTGGTGTGTGAGCGTGGCGACGACACGGCAACAGCCATCATCGCCGGTGGCCACACCAACTTCGTTTACGAGGAACGCAACGGGCAGGTGCTGCTCGACAAGCGTATGTGTGTGGGCGAGGAGGGCGAGACGCATGGCGTGGCGCTCAACCTGAAGACCGTGTGGGATTTTGCCACCACGTCGCCCGTCGATGAGATAGCGTTTATCCTCGAGTCGAAACGCTATAACATGGGTGCCGCCCAGGCGTCGCTCAAGGGCAACTACGGCCATTGCCTCGGCAAGACCATGGACCGTCCGTTGAGCAAGGGCATCTTCGGCGACAGCATCTTCTCGCACATCATATCGAAAACGGCATCGGCCTGCGACGCTCGCATGGGTGGAGCCATGATTCCCGTAATGAGCAATAGTGGGTCGGGCAACCAAGGCATCTGCGCCACCAACCCCGTGGTGGTGTATGCCGAGGAGAACGAGAACACTGAGGAGGAGCTGGTGCGCGCCCTCATGCTGAGCCACCTGACGGCCATCTACATCAAGCAGAGCCTCGGCAAGCTCTCGGCGTTGTGTGGATGTGTGGTGGCGAGCATCGGGTCGAGCTGCGGCATCACCTACCTCATGGGAGGCGAGTATAACGACATCTGCTTTGCCGTGAGAAACATGATTGCCAACCTCACGGGCATGATTTGCGACGGAGCCAAGCCCAGTTGTGCCCTGAAAATCAGTTCGGGCGTGTCGACAGCCTTGCTCTCGGCCGTGCTGGCGCGCGAGGGAAAGCATGTGACCGAGGCGGAGGGCATCATCGACAAGGATGTGGACCGAAGCATTCACAACCTTACGAGCATCGGCAAGGAGGCCATGTGCGCCACCGACGACATGGTGCTCAACATCATGACGCATAAGAGCTAACCCACAGGAGGGTAAGACAATAAGCATCGAAAACTATTGTAGCGGAGGTCGTTGGCCTCCGCTTTTTTGTTGGCAATAGGGATGGTGAGACGGCATGTTTGCAACAAGGTTGCACGACTTTTGCTTTATCTTTGCAACCAATTCGGTTTTAACTACGTAATCAACACCAATGAAATATGCTTAGAAGAATCACTTATTACCTATTGTCAGCCGTCTTCGTGGCTGGCATGACCGCTTGCGGAGCCCATTCGCACGACCATCTCGACCACGATCACGACCATGACCACGCTGAGGAAACCGAGCAACACGACCACGAGGCCGAGGAGAAAGGCCACGAGGCCAAGGGTGCCCATAACGACGAGATTATCCTCTCGCCCGAGAAGGCGCGTGCCGCTGGCGTCCAGGTGGAGGTGGTGAAGCCTGGCGTGTTCCATGGCGTTATCCACACCAGCGGAAAGGTGATGTCGGCCTCGTGCGACGAAACCACCGTGGTGGCCACCATCAGCGGACGGGTGCAGTATAAGAACCACGTCAGCGAGGGACTGAAGGTGAGTGCGGGCGCAACGCTCTTCTCCATCACGTCGGGCGGTATGCAGACGGCCGATGGCGACCCCGTGCAGCGCGCACGCATCGATTATGAGCGCGCTGAGCGCGACTACACCCGCGCGAAGATACTCATCAAGGACAAGATTATTAGCGAGAAAGACCTCGCTGTGGCCAAGGCCGAGTATGAGGCGGCCAAGCTCACCTACACCAGCGTGCAGCGCACACGCAGCGCGGGTGGAGTGGTGGTGACCGCTCCGCGTGGTGGCTACCTGAAGCAGTGCCTCGTCAATGGGGGCGACTATGTGGAGGCCGGACAGCCCCTCGCCATCATCACGCAGAACAAGCACCTCTATCTGCGCGCCGAGATTCCCGAGCGCCACTTCAATGAGCTCAATAAGATACGCGGCGCTAAGTTTAGCACGAGCTACAGCGATCGTCTTTACGACATCACCGACATGGGTGGGCACATACAGTCGTATGGTCGTTCGGCCGAGGTCAACAACTCATACATCCCCGTCATCTTCGAGTTCAACAACACGGGCGACGTGGTGCAGGGCTCCTATGCGGAGATTTACCTCATCACGCAGAACCGTCCCAACGTCATAACCCTGCCCATTGGCGCCCTCACAGAGGAGCAAGGCGTCCATTTCGTGTACATCCAGGTGGACGAGGAGGGCTATCGCAAGCAGGAGGTGACGCTCGGTGAGAGCGACGGCGAGCGTGTGGAGATTCTCGCCGGAGTGAAGAAAGGCGACCGCGTGGTGACCAAGGGCGCTGTGCAGGTGCGATTGGCATCGGCCTCCAACGCCATCCCGGCGCATAACCATAACCATTGATTGTAGGAGGATATGCTAAACAAGATCATACGATTCTCGCTTGAGAACAGAATATTGGTGTTGGTGGCGTCGGTGCTGCTCGTCATTGGCGGATTGTATTCTACCAGCAAGACCGATGTCGATGTGTTCCCAGACCTCAACGCCCCCACCGTGGTCATCATGACCGAAGCCGGGGGCATGGCGACCGAAGAGGTGGAGCAACTCGTAACCTTCCCCATTGAGACGGCCGTGAACGGTAGCACCGGTGTGCGCCGAGTGAGGTCGCAGTCGACCAATGGCTTCTCTGTGGTGTGGGTGGAATTCGATTGGGGCACCGACATCTATCTGGCCCGGCAGATCGTGAGCGAGAAGCTCGCCTCTGTGGGTGAGCAGATGCCGGCGGGCGTTAGCGCTCCCGTGCTTGGGCCGCAGTCGTCGATCCTCGGCGAGGTGTTCATAGTGAGTCTCACCAGCGACCACACCTCGCAGCAGGACCTGCGCACCTACGCCGATTGGGTGATACGTCCGCGGCTCCTCTCCACGGGCGGTGTGGCTCAGGTGAGCGTGCATGGCGGCGACATCAAGGAGTACCAGATACTCATCAGCCCGGGCAGGATGAAGCATTTCGGGGTGACGCTCGCCGACATTATGGCCAGCACACGTGGCATGAACACCAACACCAACGGTGGCGTGCGCTACAAGTATGGCAACGAGTACATCATTCGTGGCATCACCTCAACCAACGATGTGGAGAAGTTGGGCACATGTATCGTGAAGAAAAACGGCGAGAGCGTCATCACATTGGCCGATGTGGCCGACATCAAGGTGGGCAACCAGTCGCCCAAGCTCGGCGTGGCCAGTGAGCGCGCGCATCCCGCTGTGCTCCTCACAGTTACCAAACAGCCCAACACCAGTACCATCGACCTTACGCAACACATCGACAGCGCGCTCGCCGACTTGCAGAAAAGCCTGCCCGCCGATGTGCATGTGTCTACCGATATCTTCCGTCAGGCCGACTTCATCGAGAGTAGCATCGACAACGTGAAGAAGTCGCTCGTAGAGGGCGCCATCTTTGTTGTCATCATCCTGATGCTCTTTCTCGCCAACGTGCGCACCACGGTCATCTCGCTTGTCACCATTCCCTTGTCGTTCCTGGTGGCCATGATTGTGCTCAACGCCCTTGGCATCAGCATCAACACCATGACCTTGGGCGGATTGGCCATTGCCATTGGATCGCTGGTCGACGACGCCATCGTTGATGTGGAGAACGTGTATAAGCACATCAGGCAGCGCCGTGCCTTGCCCGAGGAGGAGCGTATGCCTATCATCGAACTGGTGTATAACGCCTCGCGTGAGGTGCGTATGCCTATCCTCAACTCCACGCTTATCATCGTGGTGAGCTTCGCACCGCTGTTCTTCCTCAGTGGTATGGAGGGTCGCATGCTGATTCCCCTTGGCATAGCCTTTGTTACTGCGCTCTTCGCGTCGACGCTTGTTGCCCTCACGCTGACGCCTGTGCTCTGTAGCTATCTGCTCAACAAGAGCAAGGGCGAGATGCCTAAGGAGGCCTTTGTGGCCGTGTGGTTGAAGAAGTATTATGAGCATGCGTTGCTCTGGGTGTTGGGTAACACACGCAAGGTAATCGTGGCCACCGCAGCGTTGTTTGTGGTGGCGGTGGGCGTGTTCTTCTGTTTGGGAAGCAGTTTCTTGCCTAAGTTCAATGAGGGATCGTTCACCATCAACATCTCTTCGCTCCCCGGCATATCGCTTGAGGAGAGCGATTCCATTGGCGCACGTGCCGAACGCGTGTTGCTGCAAGTGCCCGAGATCAAAACCGTGGCTCGAAAGACGGGACGTGCGGAGCTCGATGAGCATGCGCTCGGCGTCAACGTGAGCGAGATAGAGGCTCCTTTCGAGCTGCGCGACCGCAGTCATGAGGAGGTGCTCAACGATGTGAGAAAGCGCCTGTCGGTGCTCGCCGGCGCCAATATCGAGATTGGACAGCCCATCTCGCACCGCATTGACGCCATGCTTTCGGGAACGCAGGCAAGCATTGCCATCAAGCTCTTTGGCACCGATCTGAACCGCATGTTCACCATTGGCAACCAAATCAAGGAGGCGTGTAAGGACGTAAAGGGCATCGCCGACCTCAATGTGGAGCAGCAGATCGAACGACCGGAACTGAAAATCATACCGCGGCGCGAGTTGTTGGTGCGCAACGGCATCACCCTGCCTGAGTTCAACGAGTTCCTAGCGGTAAACCTCGCGGGCGAAACGGTGTCGCAAGTTTATGAGGCGGGGCGCGCGTTCAACCTCGTGGTGAAAGCGGCCAACTACGATGACGTGAGCAATCTCATCATCGATACGCAAGATGGGCGCAAGGTGCCCTTAAGCGACGTGGCCGATGTCGTCTCGAGCGCTGGCCCCAACACCATCAACCGCGAGAACGTGCAGCGCAAGATCGTTATCTCGGCCAACACCAGTGGCAGGGCGTTGAGCGATGTTGTGGCCGACATCAAGCAGGTTGTGGCCGACGAAGTGCAGTTGCCGGAAGGCTACCACGTGGAGTATGGCGGCCAGTTTGAGAGCCAAGAGAGCGCCAGCAGGGTGCTTTACCTCACGTGTGTCTTGGCCATCGTGGTCATCTTCTGCCTCCTTTTCATGCAGTTCCGCAATGCGATGGAAGCCGGAGTGATCCTGCTCAACCTGCCCCTGGCTCTCATAGGCGGCATCTTTGCCATTGTGCTCACCACTGGCGAGGTGAGCATCCCGGCTGTCATAGGCTTCATATCGCTCTTTGGTATCGCCACGCGCAACGGTATGTTGCTCATCACCGAGTACAAGCGCTTGCGCCAAGAGGAGGGCAAGACCGTGCGTGAGGCCATCATTGAAGGCTCTCTCTCGCGCCTGAACCCTATCCTCATGACGGCCCTCACCTCAGCTCTCGCGCTCGTTCCGTTGGCTCTCGGCGGCGACTTGCCGGGCAACGAGATACAGTCGCCCATGGCAAAGGTGATACTTGGCGGCCTCATCAGTTCCACATTACTCAACGCATTCATTGTTCCTATCATTTATGAGAAGATATCTAATCGCCACAATCGTGGCACTCAGCGTGTGTAACGCGGCTTTCGCAGCCGACATTCTTGGCGACGTGCTCAAGCAGATCGCAGCCAATAACCTCACCCTGCAATCGATCGCACACGACAATCGGGCCGACGTGCTCGACCTTAAGGCGGCGAATACGCTCGCTGGCCCATCGGTGGAGTATAGCCCGTTCTTTGGCAATGGCTACTCAGGCGTTGCCGAAAGCGAACTTGTGGTTAGTCAGGAGATGGAGTTTCCCACGAAATATGCTGCCCGCAACAAGCAGGCGCAGATGCAACAGACGGTGGGAGAGCAGCTCTTGGCCAAGCAGCGTCGCGACATCTTGCTTCAGGCGCAGTTGCTCTGCATCGATATCATCCGCGTCAATCAGACGCTCGCCATGCTGAAGGAGCGTTTGGCCAATAGCGAGAAACTGCTGCAGATGTATGAGAAACGCATGGAGGCTGGCGACGCCAACGCCCTTGAACTCAATAAGGTGAAGCTCGATTGTATGGAGGTTCGCACTCTTGTCAATGAGTCGCAAGGGGAGCGAACGGCCCTTGTTCAACAGCTTCAGCAGCTCAATGGTGGAAAGCCCATTGATGTGACGACTACCGAACTGCCTGACTTCCCAAAGATAACCGACTTTGAATCGTATCGCACTCTGACCCTTGCCACCGACGCCGACGTAGCAGTGGCGAAGACTGCGCTTCGTGCCGCCGATATGAACCTTAAGGTTCAGAAGAACGAGTGGTTGCCCAACATCTCATTGGGCTACCGTCGAAACACCGAGCAAGGGGAGGCCATCAATGGCGTTCTCGTTGGCGTTAGCTTTCCATTGTATAGCAATAGCCGCCAGATGAAGGCAGCACGCGAGCGCAAGGAGAGCGCCGAATTGCAAGTGGCGCAAGCCAAGCATGAGGCCGTGGCTACGTTGCGCACCAGCTATGAGCAGTTGCAGGGATTGCAACAGGTCATCGACCATAGCGACGTAAAACTGTTGCAGGAGTCGCTTACGCTCTTTGCCAAGGCTCTGCAACAGGGAGAGATAACTGCCCTCGCTTACTACGTGGAGATCAATAGCATTTACGAGAAGCTGCAACGCCATATCGATTTGCATTGCCAAAGTGTGAAACTGTTGGCCGAATTGCACAAGAACGATCTTCTTCAAATAGGGGGTTGAAGCATGTCAGACTTCAGTTCAACAATAGGTTTAACTCTAAACACATCAAGAACTCCGCCTGCCGGCAACAGGATAACGACTCATCCAATGGCGGATCGCTAACCCAATGATTAGGTGTTTCTGCCTGATTGTCGATAGTTTTCTGCCTGATTGTCGATAGTTTTCTGCCTGATTGTCGATAGTGTTCTGCCTGATTGTCGATGGTTTTCTGTCTGATTGTCGATGGTTTTCTGCCTAACGGTTGATGAGTTGCTATCCATAGGACTCGTGAGGGGGTAGACAATGAAAAATCGGTGGGGCACTTGAAATGTTTCCTTCTTCATGCAAGGGGGGCTGCGACAACATCGCAGCCCCCCTTTGAGGTTCGTATCCAATTGTTATTGGGTCACGTTTCCCATGTCCATACTCAAGAGTTCCAGTTGTCTTGCATGATGTTTCCCATGTTCATTCTTGAGCTATTCCATGATTTCCACTTCATTCTCCCGATGGCTTATGCCCGTTGCGCTTGGTGGTTATCGGGTGAGGCTGAACTTGAGACTTAGGCCGAAGTCCTGCGTTGTCGTTGGATAACTGCTGCTGCTCAGGAGTGGCGTGTTGGTCTGACGGTCGAGATAGAAACTCATGGTCATCAGTTTCGACAAGGTATAGTCGGCCACAAACGACAGTTTGAAGGCTGTGTTGCCACTGCTGGCCGCAGAGGTCATGGCGGCAATATCGCGTGTAATGGCTGCCTGTTTGCGGAACGAGAGGTCGAGTCGCAGGTTCATGCTGTGGTTCACACTGCCTCGGCTGGTTTGCGTACGGCTGTTGCTCTTGGGGCTTCGGTTGTTGGTGCGGTTGCCTGAGCCCTTCACCTGGCGGTGGTTACGTGAGCCAAACAGTTTGAAATCGTTGATCTTGTAACCCATTCCCAGCACCCAATCCTTGCTGATAGCTTCGTTGATTTGCACGCTTGTCATCGACAAGGAGAGCACACGCGTCTGTCGATACTCGAGCTTAGCGGTGAGATTGTTCTGCAAGGTAACATCGATGCCGAGCAGAGGCGAGAACGCTTCGTTGATGCTCACGGTGGATACGTTGTACATGGAGTTAGGTATGGGATTGCCCGACGTGGCGTCGGTGATGAATCCCAGGCCCGATCCCATCAGCTCCATGAACGTGCTGTAGCTCTGGTAGCTTCCCACGGCATAGATGCTCTTGTAGCTATGGTTGAGGTTGACGCTCTTGAAGACGTCGCGGAACCATGGCAACTTGCCCAATCCGCTGTAGCGAACGGTCCAGTTGGGCAATAGCTTGGTGAGCGATGGGAAGATGCTCAGACCCTTGCCCCCCATGCTGGTGTAACTGGCCAGGAAAGCCGGCACCATGACATCGGCGCTATAGAGATTGACGCCACCATTGGCGGGGTCGAACTTCTTGCCAGCCAAGGCGCTTCCTGCGGGGTAGACGGCACCAGCGTATTGTGCCTCCACGCGTTGGCGGAAGCCCTCGAGCGAGTTGCAGAACTTCTTGAATGTGGCGCTATGGAACCCGTTGTTGGCGTTGCCCATGCCTTCGAAGGCCGTTCCCAGCGAGATGGTTGTCATGGTGAACGTACCCGTCTGGGTGGTGGGATTGCCCTGGTACATGTATTGGATGCTCTTGGCCGTGGTTTGTGAACGTGTGGCGGTGAGGTCGATCTTGAGGTTCTTCACCGGTTCGAGCGTCATGCGCAGTTGCAGGTCCTCGGTCTTGTTGGTGGTGGCGGGCGTCGCCACGCTATCGCTCATGAGCAGCCATCCGTTGTCGCGCGCTTTCGTAATGTAGCTGTCGCCCACCAGTCCGAAGGCAAAGTCGAGACCTGGCGACAACGCGTTGGCGCTGGTGTTGCGCGTCTGTCCGAATGCGTCGCCCACATTAGGCATGAAGCCCGGCAGGGCGATGGAGTACTGGTTGCGGTAAGTGAGACTGGCGTTGCGCACCATCATGGCCACGCGAGCCACCGACTGGGCTAAGCGATACCACTTCAGTTCGTCCAGAGGCTGCTTCTTGCTGACGGCAATCTTCAGTTTCATGGCCGAGTCGACCTTGTTGGTGATGCGTATCTTGTTGTCGTCGAGTTTCTTGAACTTCAACTTGTAACGGTGTCCGTCCAAGGTCTTTGCCGTAACGATGAGGCGTTTCGACTTCTTGCCATGACTCACCTCGAGCGTGGTGTCGGGCAACAGTTGAATTTCCTTCTCGAAGGTGTTCTTGTTCTTCGGCAGTTGGGCTTTCTTCTGTTGCTCCTCCTTTCGCTTCTGTTGCAGTTGTTTCACCGCCTCCTCTGGGTCTTTTCCATCGGCCACGGCCTGCTTTCTCACCTGGTCTTCCTCATCCTTGAGCTTCTTCTTCTCGGCTTTCTCCTTGGCCTTGTCCTGCTTTTTCTTGTTAGCTTCCGAGCGACTGGGCTCCTTGTCGAAACGGTCGTTGGCGGCCTTGAGGAACGGCACGTGGTTATATAGCTTGGTGAGGTTGAACGTACCATTGATGTTCAACTGTCGGTTGTTCTGTATGGTGTTTCCCAGGTTGGTTCCGTCCTCGAGCTCCGATCCGCGCACCCAGTGGTAGGTGGCGTTGTAGGTGGCGTCGGCGTTGGCCCAATCGAAGATGGGCAACAGGTTGAGCGGCAACTGGTACGACATGGTGAAGGTCTGCTGATAGTCGAGCGGTGTACCCCAGTGTTTGATGGAGGTCCAAATAGAATCCTTCCAAGCCTCGTAACGGTTGGGATAGAGATCCTTGTTGACCGGTGTGTAAGGTTCCTCGATTTCGGCGTGTGTGGCACTCTGGAAGTTCATGTGCAAGTTCTTCGTCAGGTCCCACCTCAGTTGGAAGTCGCGGTTCCAAAGGAACTGCTCAGAGAAGGTCAACGGCAGTTGCGATCCCTCCAACGACTCCATGTCGCGCTCCTGCAACTCATAATAGTTGCGCGTCATCTCGGTGTTGAACGCCACGTTCTGCGGCAACCAGTTGATGCCGAAGCGTTTCAGGATCTCAAGCCATTTGCTCTTGTTCTTGATCTTTTTGAAGGGCTCCCACGCCTTGTAGATAGGCGACCAGTTGTAGTTGAGTCCACCCCGCCAGTTGTCCTCGTTCTCGTAGACCGTTGTCTCACCCTGCGAGTGGGAGTGAGAGTGGCTGTATGAGAATGAGAAGTTGGCCGGATCGTAAGGCATGGGGTGCCGCTTGGTCTGTATTCCCACGCGCACATTCGACAGCGAGAAGTTGCGGTTGAGCGTCTTTGTCACGGCAATGTTCTCCACAGAGTCGCGCTCGCGCTTGTTCATGCTCTCCAAGGCGTCGTCGAGTTCCATATCCGTGTCGAGCGGATTATACTTCGGCTTCGTCACCTCCTTGGTGACACTATAATAAAGCGGAGCCGACACCTTGGCCTTGTCGGGGAAGAATTTTCCGAGCTCAAGGCTTGTTGTGAACGACACGTTGCTCTGATCGTCCTGTGAGCGTTGGCTCACCCCCTGCTCCAGTCCGCCGAATCCTTGCGACACATAGCGTCCTTGCAGGTTGACGGTACCCATGTCGGAGAGTTGCACATTGAGGTTTCCGTTGGCAGCCCAACCTCCCGAGTTGTTGTATTCCTTGAGTCGCAACTCGTTGATCCACACCTCACCGCTCTTTTGCTCACTGGCCAGGTTGCGCACACCGATGATGAGCGTCTTCACCTCACCGAGTGTGGGGTTACCCATCACGGTAATCTTGTTTTGTGGATGGTTCTCGTCGTAAGCCTCGAAGGCTCGGTTGAAGGACGCCAACCCGTTCGCCTTGGCGGCGTTGCGCGCCTTCTTGACGGACGTGAAAACCGACAGGGGCACGTCGAGCATGTTGTCCTCGGGCCACACCTGCTGCACCTGCGCGAGGGTGTAACGGTCGTAATGGCCAGCGGGAGTGAGCTTCAACGGTATTTGGTATTCATAATAATTGCTCTTGTAATCGGAGCCCAATCGTATGAACACAGCTAACTGGTCGTCTTGCAATCCGCTGACATTCTGCTCGTTGGCGTTGGCGTGTACAAACATCTGAAGGCGCTTGTACTGGCGCAGGTCGAGCGTGGAATTCTTGTAGACACACTTCGACTCGCCCGACGAGAGGTTGTTGACGTTGATTTGCAAGGCCGCCTCGTTCGACTCCACCAATTGCGGCTGCGTGGGGTCTTGGCCACGCTTGATGCCCGGAGGCAACACGTAGTTGACCGGCGACTTGTCGCTGTTTTCCTCGATATCGACCGACGCGGTGGTCATGGTACCCGTCTGTGTGGTGTTGTCGAGGTTCTGCTCATACACACGCCATGTGCCGCGCACGAGGTCGAAGGTTCCGAAACGGAGCACGATGGGCTGTTTGAAGCCTGTGAGGAAGGCGCGCATGAAGCGGATGGATGAGAAGTCGGTGATGTTTCCCACGCGCTTCTCAAATTCCTCCAACGGTATGCGGAACTCGTACCACGTCCAGTGGCCGGTCTGTCCGTTGCGCAGTTTGGGCGCCACCTCACGCTTGTCGACGATGAAGTTGCGTCCCACCTCCATGTCCTCGGGTCTCAGCGACACGCGGTACTGGTAGTATTTCTCGTATTCGTTGAGCGTATAGTCTTGGTTGATATCCTCCACATCGGGCGTGCTCTTGTACGAGGTGTCGAATCTTCCCGAGTTGCCCTCCGAGTCGGGCGAGTTGCCCTGCGGGTTGTTGATGTATTTGTAGCGCCTGAGGATGTCGGCCTCCATGCGGTCGAGGTCGTCGCCACGGAAGTAGTGGTAGTTGTCGTTGGCGGGGTCGGCCCATATCGAATCCCACACGGCGGGGTTCACCTTGCCCTGAATTTGGGTAAGGAAGTCCTGGTAGCTTTGGAACTGTTGCTCCTCCTCATCGTTGAGTCCGTTGAGTCCCACGTCTTGCAATTTTCTTGATCCCTTGCTTGTTGCGAAGGCGTAAGTTACGGTCGACTGCGTGGGAATCTTACCCCACTGGGTGAAGGTGAAGCTCTGCGATCCATCCACCGGCATGCCGCTCTCGTAGAATTTCTTTCCGTCGCGCAGCACGTCCTCCGACACCTCGCCGAGGTTGAAATAGAGGTCGCCTCCATAGTCGGAAGCGTTGGCCTTGTCACGACTGTGTATGAATGGGTCGAGCATCCAGAACTCCACATACTCGATGTTGGCGTTCTCGAAGTCGGTGGTTTCCAGTTTGCGCATCATGCCGCCCCAGTGCTGCTCCGGATGGTTGAGCGTTCCGTCGGCGTTGAGGTCGGGGTTGAAGTTGTAGGGGCCACGCTCGTTGGGGTAGTAGGCCATGTTGAGCACGGGCAATGTGGCCGTGGCGCCGCTATACGAGTTGACATCGCGGTTGGGGAACAGCTCGTTGACGTACCACTCGCGAATGTAGGGGTTGCTCAGCTGGTCGAGGTCGCTCTTGATGTGCGACGGTGTGAGACTGCTGCTGCGTCGGGTGAAGAGCGGGTCGATGGAATACCACGCCATCTGCGCACGGTTGAAGCCGCTTCGCAAGGTGGTCTTGTCGTCGTGGTTGGGAAACATCGACGGCACGCTCGACAGCACCCAGTTGTACGGGTCGAGCACGCTGATCTTATCGGTGGTGTTCTCAAAATCGTCGATATACGAAGCGTTGTCCTGCACACCATGTGCCTTTCCGGCGATGAGCTGTGCAAACTCGCCCGTGAACGATATCTGCGAGGGTTGCGTCAGGTGCAGGAAGGGCAGCTTGTCGAGCATGTTGGTCAGCCACTGCGACTCGTGTTTCCAGTTGAGGTTGAGGCCCCAGATGGTGTTGTTGAGCGGTTCCGAACCCATCGACACCTTGGTGGTGAGTGCCTGTTCCGACAGATGCTGCAAGGTTCCCGACATCTGGAAATTCTTCGAGAAGTCGTATTCCCAGTTTACGCCGAACATGGTTTTTCGCTCTTGCGAGTAGTCGCTTTGACTTTCGAGCGACACGTTGACGGCTGTTCCGGCGTCGATGATGCTCTGGTTGAGGATGGTAACCTCGCCCGCGCTGTAGTCGACGGTATAGTCGGATCCCTCGGTGAGCCTCACGCCACCGGCCGTTACCACCACCGATCCCTGCGGCACGTTGTAGGCGCCAAGAGAGATGACGTTTGCCGATGTGCCCTTGTATTGTCCTTGCAAGAGGAACTTGTCTTTCTCGGCAATCTGCTTGGCGATGGTCTTGGTAGAGTCGTAGAGTTCGGTGAAGGCGTATGAGGCAGCCTTGTCGGCCGACACGCCCGCGCTGACGAGGCGGTCGTAGAGGTAGCTGCCAAACGGTTCGGCCTCTGGGAAGAACACACGGCCGTTGCTCACGGTGTAGCCCTCCACGAAGTCGAAGTAGCCGTTGGGGTGCGCCTTGTTGTTGTTGTCGAGGCGGTCGGCCCCCAGGAGCTTGATGAGCGTTTGGTCCTTCACCTGCTGTTCGGGTATATAAGAAAGGTACACACCCGTGGTGTCGCTTTGGTACTTGACGTCGAGGCGGAACTTCTCGCGCTCCACCGACGAGGCCAGGTAGTACACGTTCTTCATCATCAGCTTCCAGTTGCCCTGTTGTGGGTTGTTGCTGGTGTTCTTGAGCGCTTTCACGAAGAGCGCCTTGTTCACGTCGGTGACGTCGCTGGCAAACTCACCCACTTGGTAGGTTTGTCCGCCGTAGGTGTATTCGTAGGCAATGGCCAGCACCTGGTCGGTCTGCAGCGATGTGCGCAGCGACACGTAGCCCAGCGCCGTGTTGACGCTGTACTCCGACGAGTTGAGCAGGCGTGCGCTCTGCAACTTCTCATAGTCGGACCCGCCCACAAGGCCCGCGCCATCGAGCACGGTCGATGTCTGGTCGATGTTGCGGGCGTCGGCCAGTTGTCCCACGACGGTGGCATACTCGGTGTTGGCACCGTTGGCCGGCACGGGCGATCCTCCTGCGCTCCACATGGGGTTGCTTACCGAGGTGTTCTCGCCCAAGTCGGTGAGAGCCACGATGTTACGTGTGTTGGTGGTTGTTCCCGTCTTGTTGGTCACCCATATCTCCACGCGGTTGATGGTGACACCCGTTGTGAGGTTGGGCAAGGTTTTCATGGCCGCGTCGTAGTGGTTGCGGAAATATTGTGAGAGGAAGAAGTGGCGGTTCTCCTCGTAGTTGGCCGCGTCTATTTCGAATGGTGTGAGCTGTGTGCCACCTTTCGACGACACACTCTTCGACGAGCTCTTTTTCTGCGAGGCCACCAGTTGCAGCTTGAGTTTGCCAAACTGCAGGTCGGTGCGCAGGCCGAAGAGCGAGCTGGCGCCCTGCACGAGCGACGAGTTGCTGGGGAACGATATGTTACCGCCTTCCACGAGCTTTACGATCTCATCCTCCTTGCCGTCGTACTTCAGCTTCATGTTTTGCGAGTCGAAGTCGAAGGTGGCGTCGGTGTTGTAGTTCAGGTTCATGTTCACCTTGTCGCCCACCTTACCGTTGACGTTGAGGTTAATCTTCTCGTCGAAGTCCATCGTTGTCTTGTTGCGGTTGCGCACAGGCAGCGAGGGGTTGTCTATCTTCTTGTTGGTGGCGCCAAACTTCAGCTCGGCCGTACCTTGCGTTCGTATGCGCACACCGCCCGGACCGAATATTTTCTCGGCCGGTCCGAGGTCGAAGTGCATGTCGGCAAAGTCGAATTTCTCCTTTCCCTTGGCCTCGTAGATCTCGTCGTTCTTCGAACGGAAATAGGCGTCGCGCGCATGCTTCTCGCTCCACTTGAGATATTCGTCGGTGGTCATCATGAAAGGCGTGGAGAGATACGATCCCCCAAACTTGGCTCCAATGATGTAGCGGTCGAGCGAGTCGTTGTAGACCACCTCATAGCGCAGCCCCTCAGGGCGTTGCAGGTCGAGCACGCCTTGGTCGAGGTCGCCATAGGTGATGGGTGTGGTGCGTTGTATCTTCCATCTGGGGTTGAGCAGCGAGTCGGGTATCGAGTCGTCGTCGATGATGAGGTCGTTGAGGTTGGCGCCATTGGTTTTGGCGTTCTTTTTGTTATCCTGCCTGCCTGCTTTCTTGCCTTTGTCCTGTTGTGCGCGCCTTGCCTGCCGACGCGGGTCAACCTGCTGGCGAGGGTACACGACGGCATAGGCCGCCATGGCGATGGCCAGCCAGATGAGGAATGATATGCCGTGTTTCCTGATGTTCATTCTTGCTGATTACTTGATGCGCTTGAGGGCTTCCTTGATGACCAGCTCCACAGCCATGTCGGGCTGTTCGGTGAGGATGGCCGTCACCACCTTGGCGGCGGGCGCTGGTGAGAATCCGAGCATGGTCATGGCCGACACCGCCTCGTCCTTGACGGCGTTGTTGATGGCTGGCGACTCCTCGCGCCCGGTCGATACGTGCAGTTCGCTGGCGATGCCCGACGACACAATCTTGTCCTTCAGGTCGACGATGACGCGCTGGGCGGTCTTCAGTCCGATGCCCTTCACGCTCTTGATGAGTTTCTCGTTACCATTGGCGATGGCGTCGCACAGTTCGGCGGGCGACATCGACGAGAGCATCATGCGGGCTGTGTTGGCTCCTACGCCCGACACGGAGATGAGCATGCGGTAGAGCTCGCGCTCCTGTCGTGTGGCAAAGCCGTAGAGGGTGAACGAGTCGTCGCGCCCGCCGGCTATGAGCACCTCGTGCACATAGAGCTTCGCTTCCTTCTTGCCTTGGATGCCTGTGTAGGTGTTGAGCGATATGTTGAGCGCATATCCCACCCCGGCAGCCTCAACGACGGCCAGCGTGGGGGTGAGCTCTGTGAGCTCGCCTTTTATGTATTCGATCATAAAAAAACTTTCTTTGTATATACACCTTAATAACGTACGCAGGCGCGCGATTATTGTTTTGCGCCCCCTATTTATTATTATCTCGCATAGGCCATGTGTCCGAAAGGGACCGATGAGAGGTGTGTGATGGGCTGTTTTCTTGAAATGGGCCAGGCCATTTGGGAATTACTGGAGGGCGATGTGGAGGCGATGCGCGTGTCGATGCGGAAAGGAAAGGGGATGAATTGTCGCATCATTTGGTCAAAAAGTTTGTCTGTGATTCCGGGTGAAATAGAGAACGAAAAGACCGTTTTTACGCCTTTGCGTCTCCTCCTCTTTGACGAGCCGTTGCGGAAGATGCCCGAACGCGTTGCCGTTAGGCATCTTTCGTGCCTCGTAAAGCCATGTATCGTCATGCCGTTAGGCATGTTTTGCACCACGAAACATGCCTAAAGGCATGCCTATTGGCTGGTTTTTTGAGGTTGGATGTGGGGTGAAATTTGTAACACGCTGAATGTTAGGTGTTTATATGAATGCGCTGAGAATCGCGTATTTGGGCCAAATATTTTTGTGGTGGCAAACAAACGTGTAGTTTTCGCTATAGATTGTTGGCTAATTTCGCTATGCATTGGCGCAAGAGAAGGGTAGGGCGAAAATGCGGTAAAAGTAAAAATGTGTCAAAAAACGAGTGTGATATACCACGATTTTCATAGGAATGATGTACTTTTGCATTCAAAAAGAAAGCAAAACGTATTAAACATCACAAATATGAAAAAGATTAGAGCCGCTATCGTTGGATACGGAAACATTGGACATTACAGCGTGCAAGCCTTGGAGGCAGCACCCGATTTCGAAATTGTAGGCGTCGTGCGCCGTCAGGGAAGCGAAAACAAGCCCTTGGAACTGACACCTTATGAGGTGGTGGACGACATCACCAAACTGAAGGATGTCGACGTGGCCATCCTTGCCACCCCCACACGCCTCTGCCCCGAATATGCTGAGAAAATCACAGCCCTGGGCATCAACACGGTCGATAGCTTCGACATACACACTTCCATCCTGAGCTACCGCAACAGTCAGATGAAGAACAACCTGAAGACCAACACCGTGTCGGTCATCTCTGCAGGATGGGATCCGGGATCCGACTCGGTGGTGCGTGTGCTGATGCAGGCCCTCGCCCCCAAAGGTCTGAGCTACACCAACTTCGGTCCGGGCATGTCGATGGGACATAGCGTGGTGGCTCGTTCGAAGAAGGGTGTGAAGAATGCGCTGAGCATGACCATCCCCCTCGGTGAGGGCATCCACCGTCGCATGGTTTACGTGGAGCTCGAAGAGGGCGCCACACTCGATGAGGTGGAGAAGGAACTGAAGGCCGACGACTATTTCGCACACGATGAGCTCCACGTGTTTGCCGTGAAGAGCGTCGACGAAGTGCGCGATATGGGTCACGGCGTACACATGACCCGCAAGGGCGTGAGTGGCGCCACCCCCAACCAGCGCATCTCCTTCGACATGAGCATCAACAACCCCGCCCTCACCGCTCAGGTGTTGGTGGATGTGGCCCGCGCCACCCAGCGCCTCCAGCCCGGTTGCTACACCATGCCCGAGATTCCCGTTATCGACTTGCTGCCTGAGAGCCGCGAGGAGATCATCGGTTCGTTGGTGTAAGACCCTCGGTAGCCCATAAGAAAAGGCACAGTTGTCAGACTCCCGACAACTGTGCCTTTTTCCTTGCCCATGAGCAAGATTATCCTAACGATCTTCCAGTTTCGCCCTAATAGCCGATTGGGGTTAATCCCCAATCGGTCATTAGATTTCAATTCTTGTTAGTGTTTGTTTCGAGCAGGTTGCAACGGGTGCGTTGAAGCCATAGCGGGCTATGGCGAAACGCAACCGGAAGCAAGATGCCGAAAGAAACGCTGACAAGAGTTGGAAAGAATCCATAACATCCTACGATTTCTCCTATTTCGGTCTAATGATCGATTGGGGTTAATGGGTTTCGGCCGCTTGCTCGTCGCGTTTCGACTTGCTTTTCACAACGAGCCAAACGCCAGAGAACACCAGAATGACGGCTATGGCCTGTTGCCATGTGAAGACCCCCAGGCCGGTGAGGACGCTTACGGTTACCGACACGATGGGCTGCACATAGTTGTAAACGCTCACCACGGTGGGGCGCAACACACGCTGGCTCACGATGGAGAGCAGGTAGCTGACGAAGGTGCCGAAAAACACCACGAAGCCCACCTCCATCCAGGTGGTTGAGCTGAGCGAGGCCCATGGCAACTCCACCAGATGGCCCGACGACACGGGCAGCACCAGCAGCGTGGCCCAGGTAAACATCCATTTGTTGACCGTGAAGGGATTGTATTTGCGTATCAATTTATTGAACAATGACAGATATAGGGCGAACGACAGTTGTGCGCCGATGCACATCAGGTCGCCACGTATGTCGCCCACCTTGGCGTTGCCGGCCGTCATGCTCGTCAGGATGAGGATGATGGCGCCTGTGCAACCAATGGCCACACCGCTCGTCTTCTTCCATGTGATGGGTTCGCCGAGGATGAGAAACGAGAGCACCATGGCGAAGATGGGCATCGAGGTGGTGACGATGCTGGCGTTGATGGGCGAGGTGACGCTCAGGCCGATGGTGAACAGACACTGGTTGAAAACCACTCCCAGCAGGGCCGCGCCACCAAACAGCAGCACGTCGCGCATGGGAACATGCTCGCGTTTGGCAAATTGCGAAGCCACCCAGAACAGCAGGGCGGCACCCATCATGCGGAAGCTCACCATCGACAGGCCGTCGATGCCGTGGTTCATGGCGTCTTTGCCCAGTGGCGACATCAGTCCCCACATGGCCTCAGCGGCAAACATGCTGAGGTGGGCTTGTAAAGGTTTGTTGTTCATTGCTTGTTGATTGTTATCCTTTGAAGAATCTTTTATAGCGTAAAAATTACGACAAACAGAATCGCGCGCGGTCCTTTTGTCGGTGCAAAGGTAGCCAAAAACTGCAAGGTCCACAAGAATAGGCTCCACAAAGTGGACCGATGGAACCGTTTTGTTCGTGGCCGATGTGAGATGAATGCGTACAAAAAATGTGAAAAACCATGGATTTCAGAATTGTTTTTGTATATTTGCAAAAGGAAGCATCAACGCTCGCCGTCTAACTTGTGTACCTATGCAGAAATACGCTGACTATATCGAGCAGATCGAAATCGAGTCGCTTTGGAGCGGCAAGAAACACGTCATTTGGGACCTCGACCGCAAGGTCAACATCCTGAGCGGCGTCAATGGCGTTGGCAAGTCGACCATCTTAAACAAGGTGGTGAAAGGCTTGTCGGCAAATGGTGAGTTTCCCAGCCACATGATCAAGGGCGTGCGCCTCAAGGTGAGCCCCGAGGACGCCAAGTGGATACGCTTCGATATCATCCGTAGTTTCGACCGACCGCTCATCAATGCCGAAACGGTGTCGAAGATAGACATATCGCTTGCCACCGAGCTCGACTGGCAACTGTTCAACCTGCAGCGCAAATACCTCGACTATCAGGTAAACGTGGGCAACCGCATCATCGCCGTCTTGCAGAGCGGGCTGCCCGACGCGGCCCAGCAGGCGCAGCGCATATCGGAGCCGAAACGTAAGTTCCAAGACATCATCGACCGCCTTTTCGCCGACACGGGAAAGACCATCGTGCGCACCGAAAACGAGATACGGTTCAACCAGATAGGAGAGACGCTGGTGCCCTACCAGCTCTCGAGCGGCGAGAAACAGATGTTGGCCATCCTCCTCACCGTGCTCGTGGAGGACAATCTGCCCTACATTCTCTTCATGGATGAGCCCGAGGTGAGCCTGCATGTGGAATGGCAGAAGCAGCTCATCGACCTCATACTCGACCTCAACCCCAACGTGCAGATCATCCTCACCACCCATTCGCCCGCCGTTATCATGAACGGATGGATGGACAAGGTGACTGAGGTGAGCGACATCACCGTCTGAACGTCTTGGCAAGAAAGGAGCGACGCTTATGACACACCGCCTGAAAGACAACCTGACATCATCGTATGTGGAGGCCGCCAACCGCCTCAACTCCAAGCGGGCACGCCGAAAGGTGGTGGCCTACGTGGAGAGCTACGACGACGTGTTCTTCTGGAGGCAGATCCTCTCACAGGTTGAGACCGACAAGGTTACCTTCGAAGTGATGCTGCCTACCAGGGAGCGCAAGCTCGAGAGGGGCAAGAAGGCCGCCCTGATGAGCCTGCTCGAGGGTAAGGTGGGGCAAGACATGGTGGCTTGTGTCGACGCCGATTACGATTACCTCATACAGGGAGCGTCGGAAACATCCCAGCGAATCCTGCGCAGTCCCTACGTGTTCCACACCTACGCCTATGCCATAGAGAACCTGCAATGCTACGCGCCATCGCTACACGACGTGTCGGTTGCCGTGTCGCTCAACGACCAGGAGGTGTTTGACATGGAGCAATACCTACGCGACTTCTCGCAGGCCATCTATCCACTTTTCGTGTGGAACATCTGGTATTACCGCACGAGCCATTACTCGCAGTTTACCATGACCGACTTCCTTCACGTCGTGGAGATAGGCAAGTTTGGCTTTGCCCAGGCCGACAGTCTGATCCGAAGCCTGCGCCACAAGGTGGGCAAGAAGACCGAACAGTTGCGACGCCTCCATCCCGACGCCAAGGAGAGTTGGCAACGGGTCAAGGACGACCTGAGAACGCTGGGCGTCAACCCCGACAACACATACCTTTACATACAAGGCCATCACCTCTGCGACAAGGTGGTGTCGCCCATGTTGCGCAAGGTGTGCGACAAGTTGGTGCGCATGCGCGAGAACGAAATAAACCAACAAAGCGTGCATGGCGTGCAGCGGCGCAACGAGCTGTCGTGCTATTCCAACAGCGTCGACGACATCACATCGGTGCTGAAACGCAATGCGGGCTTCATGCGGTCGCCCGAGTTTGCGAGGATCAAGGCCGACCTGCAACGGTTTGTAGACGGGCTCGACCAGCCTCAGACGTAACATCACATCACACATAATCAATTACTATCTCAAAGCATTCATCAAGATGAAAAAACTGATTCTCACCACCTTGGCAGCGTTCTGCCTCACCGTGAGCGCATCAGCGCAACTGCTCTACAAGGTCACGGCCGACAGCGTGGCGAAGCCTTCCTACATCGTGGCCACCCACGACCTGCTCAACCCCATGGGATATGTGGGCGCCATCAACGGACTGACCGACGCCATGACCAATACCGAACAGGTGTTTTTCGACGTAGACCGTACGGCCATCGACGCAGCCCTGAAGGAGGCTCAGCAACTTCCCGCCGGCAAGACGCTGGCTTCGCTGCTCAACGACAAGCAGATACAACTGCTCGACGCCTTCCTCAAGAAGCACACGGAGGTGAGTTGGAAGAGTCCGTACAACCAGAAACGCTACAACGGGCGCACACCCATCGCCGTGATGAAGGACTTCATCCAGTTGCTCTTTGTGTCGAGCCACATGGGCGAATACGACCCCACCCACACCTTCGCCGAGTATTTTGAGGCGCAAGCCAAGAAGAACGGCGAACCCGTAGGTGGCATTATCCCCGCCGACCAGTACCTGTTGCTCGTCAAGAGTCTGCCCGTTGAGATGCAGGCCAAGGGCTTGGTGAAGTTCCTGGAGCATCAGGACGAGGCCCTCGCCGTCATCGACAAGAGTGTTGAGGCTTACAAAGCCAAGGACATGGACGCTGCTTCGGCTGTGCTCAACAGCGTGTTGGGACAGATGGGCGCAGGCAGCCTGTTGGCAGAACCCGTAAAGACCATGGAGAAAACACTTCGCGACAAGCCCACCCTTTTCGCCCTTCCCTGCTACTTGTTGGGAGGTGAGCAAGGCATCATCAGCCAGCTCAAGGCCGACGGTTACCGAGTGGAGGCCGTAGATTAAGCCTCACTCGGTCGTTAGCATTCATAGCAAACGCCCCATCCTGTGGTTCTTAGGGCCGCAGGGTGGGGCGTTGGGCGTAGGGGGTTATTCGTCCTGGCACTGGTTCTTGGGCCAGTTCACGAGGAACAGTTTGTCGGTGGCGCGCGTGAAAGCGGTGTAGAGCCAGTGGATGTACGAGGGCGTGAGCATGTCGTCGGTCATATATCCCTGGTCCACATACACATGGCTCCATTGGCCGCCCTGCGCCTTATGGCATGTCACGGCATAGGCAAACTTCACTTGGAGGGCGTTGAAAAACGGGTCGGCTCGCAAGGATTTCATCCGCTCCACCTTCGTGGGGATGTCGGCATAGTCCTCCATCACTGAGGCGAAGAGGCGCTCGTGCTGCTCACGGGTCAGCGCCGGCGCATCGGTGGTGAGCGAGTCGAGCACCGCCGTTAGTTGTAGCTCGGTGTCGTCGTAGTCGGGAAACGACAGCCACACGTCGGCAAACCGGAAGCCGTAGAGCTCCCTGATGTTGCGCACCCGCTGCACCACCGCACGGTCGCCGTTGGCCAGAAAGGCCATGCCAGTTGGCGTGTCGCCCTGTGTGGGGGATGGAGACTGGCTGGCTTGCGCCGCCCGTTCGCGCTCCGTCCAGTAGTAATTGTTGCGCACCACCATCAGCATGTCGCCGTGGCAGAGGGTCTCCTCGCGGTCGAGCACTGTGCTGCGGATGCCCAGATTGTAAACCGTGGCCCGCTTGTTCGACCGTGTCACCACGATGGTGTCGTCCATGCCCACTTGGCTATAGCTCGTCGCCAGACTCTCGATGAGTTCGTCGCCGGGCACCTGAACGATGTCGGCGAAGCGCTTGAAGGTGATGCGCGGCAGTTGGGTCACCTCGTCGTGGGTGATCATCTGCCTGATGACTGTGGCGTTGTAGAGCACACCCGAGTCCTGGCTCTGTCGCAACACCTCGTTGAGGTCGCACTGGTAAACATGCAATCCGTATTCTTGCAGCGTGTCGGCGCTCAGGGCAGGAGCCTCTTCCTCGCCCACGGGGGGCAACTGGGCCTTGTCGCCGATGAGTAGCAAGCGGCAGTTGTCGCCAGCGTAAACATATTTCACGAGGTCGTCGAGCAGACTGCCCGAGCCGAAGGTGGTGGCCGACGACGATGCGTCGCCCAGCATGTCGCCCAGGCCACGGCTGATCATCGAGGCCTCGTCGACCACGAAGAGCGTGTTGCGATAGCGGTTGTCGTTCAGGTTAAACTGCCCGTCGAGACCCTGGTAGGCCTTCTCCCGATAAATCTTTCGGTGGATGGTGAAGGCGGGAAAGCCGCTGCTTTGCGAGAGAACCTTGGCGGCACGACCCGTGGGCGCCAAGAGCTGGAGCTTCTGCCCCAGTCGGCTCATGGTGCGCATCATGGCGCCAGCCAGCGAGGTCTTACCCGTTCCGGCCGATCCGCGAAGCACCATCACGCAGTTGTCGCGGCGGTCGGCGAGGAAACTGCCAAACACCTGAAGGGCCGACGCCTGGTCGGCCGTGGGCTCAAAGCCAAACTCGGCGACGATGCGCCCTGTGAACTCTTGAATGGTCAATTACGCTAAAAGTTAAAGATGAAAAGTTAAAAAGAAGGGCGGAGATAAGTCGTTTGTAGCTCGTTTTTAGTATCTTTGCATAAGATAGGCTGCACTCGGCCATTTGAAAGCAAGCTTTCATGGCGCTCGTTGGCACTATCTTTGCATAAGATAGGCTGCCACAAGCCTTACCGCTCGTCCGTTCACAAGGACAAAGATAAGAATATAATAGCGAAAAATGAAGGTCAACCTCAAAAATAATTATCTTCTCGCCGCATGTGTCGTGGTGCTCATCGTGGCGTGTTGGTTGAGCGTGAACGCGCCCATACGGTTCGAAAAGGAGCAGGTGAGGCGCGAAACGGCCGTCAAGGAGCGCTTGGCCACCATTCGCAAGGCGGAGGAACGTTACCGACTGCGCCATGGTGCCTACACGGGCGACTTCGCCACGCTTGTTGGCAGTGGTTTTCTTGCCGACTCGCTGCAATATGTTCCTTACACCGACAAGCAACGGTTCAGCCTCGCTGCCACCACCATTATCGGAAAAAGCGGACAGCAAATACCCCTGATGGAGTGTGGCGCCACATACGATGTGTTCCTTCAAGGGCTCGACAAGCATGCCGTGGCATCGCTCATGGAGGAAGCCAACGCTGCTGGGCGATACCCCGGACTGAAGATTGGCGACATCAGTGAGCCCAACGGAAACCACGGAAACTGGGAATGAACCTCCAACAACGATTCAAACTAAGACATGAACATCCAACCGAGAATAACCATACGCGTGAGCAAAGGGTCGCTGGCCTTTGCCATGGCCGATAGCAGGACGGAGGCGAAGGTGGCCTTCGAGCCTTACACGGCTAAGAGTGGGGTGTCGATGGCGGCCAACCTGCGCGACGCCTTCAAGACGGCCAACCTCCTGCAAGTGCCCACACATAGGGCCTTGGTGCTCATCGACGCGCCTACGCTGCTCATACCTATCGAGGAGTTTCAGGAGGCCAACGCCGAGACGCTCTACACACACTGCTATCCTACCACCGAGGGGGCGGTCATTATGAGCAATGTGTTGCCCGAAATGAACGCTGTGGCGCTCTTCGCCGTAAACAAAGACCTGAAGATGGTGGTGGAGGACCATTACCAAGAGGCTAAGTTCTCTGCGCTCATGCGCCCAGTGTGGAGCTATCTGCACCACCGCCACTTCATTGGCAACCGCAGGAAGCTATTCGCGCATTTCCATGATGGGCGAATGGAGGTGTTTAGCTTTGAGCGCAACCGCTTTATCTTCGCCAACAGCTTCGACGCCAAGCATACCAAGGATGTGGTTTACTTCATACTTTTCGTGTGGAAGCAACTGGCGCTCGACCAACAGAAAGACGAGCTATACCTATCGGGATCGCTCGGATCGCAGGATGAGCTGCTCGATGCCCTGCGCCTCTACGTGGAGAAGGTGACGGTGGTCAATCCGTCGGCCGACTTTAACCGTGCGCCGCTCACTCAGGTGCGTGGCATCACGTTCGACTTGCTTACGCTTTATTTATCGTAAAACATCGCTCAAACCCATTATATGAGAATTATCACAGGATTATACAAGGGACGCCATTTTGAAATACCGCGTTCGTTCAAGGCCCGTCCCACAACCGACTTTGCCAAGGAGAACATCTTCAATGTTATCAATGGATATGTGGATCTTGAAGGGATGACGGCGCTCGACCTCTTTTCGGGCACAGGTAGCATCTCGCTCGAACTGCTCTCAAGAGGATGCAGCAGTGTGGTGAGCGTGGAGGCCGACCGCGACCATGCGCGTTTCATCAGTCAGTGTATGAAGAAACTGGGCACCGACGCTAACATCCTCATCCGTGGCGATGTGTTCCGATTTCTCAAGTCGTGCCATCAGCAGTTCGATTTTATCTTCGCCGACCCACCTTACGCCTTGGAGCAACTGCCCACCATACCTGGCCTGATCTTCGAGTACAACTTGCTGAAGGACGATGGCCTGTTGGTGTTTGAGCACGGCAAGCAATACGATTTCTCGGACAACCCGCATTTCTGCGACCACCGCAGCTACGGCAGTGTGAACTTTAGCTTGTTCAGACCCTGACCGTTCGCGGAGGCGGAAGTGCGTTCTAATGGCTAAAAGCGGCAACACCCAGGGTTGGGAGGTTGCCGCTTTTGCGATTCTTATATGCTTGCTTATACCATTGGCCTTGTGGTGTTTTGGGGACATGAAGGCATTGGGTTAGCCGATAAACTGTGGAACGAACGACGACACGACCAGCATCACGATGCCCACGAGGAGCACCACGATGGTGTTGCGCGAACAGCCGCGCCACTCATGCAGTAGGATGCCCCACACGTTGGAGAACACCACATTGAGTGCCATGAGGATGCAGAACGATAGGGTGAGCAGGGTGGGCGATGAGCCGAGGAAGCCTTTGCCCAGGCTCAAGCCAAAGAACTGGGAGTACCACAGGGCGCCGGCCAGCAGGCAGAACACGAGGTTGTTGGCCCATACCTGCCGTTTACCATAGTCGGTCCATGTGTGGTTCTTCTGGTTTTGATAGAAACAGTAGGCCAGGTTGGTGACGAAACCACCCACCGTGACGAGCAGTGTAGCCGGCAGTGTGCGGAACATCGGGTCGGTGAGGTCGCCGAAGTTGATGTCCTTGCCAAACTCCAAGCCTACGTTGAAGCATCCGCTCATGAATCCCGAGAGCAAGGCGATGGCAATGCCCATTGGGAAATTGAAGTCCTTCACGGCTGCCTTCTTCTCCTCGTCGGTCAGCGCCTTGGCTTTCATGCCTCCCGCCACGCCAATGATGGCTATGCCTACCAGGGTGATGGCGACGCCTGCAATGACGGCGGTGGTCAGTGAGCCCAGGGCGTTGAGCTCGGGGAAGAACGCGTTGAGCAGCACAGGGCCCATGATGGTGCCCAAGGCTGCGCAGGTGCCCAAGGCCAACGACTGACCCAAGGCCACACCCAGATAGCGCATGGAGAGGCCAAACGTCAGGCCGCCCACGCCCCAGAGGCAACCGAAGAGCAGCGTCATCCACAGGTTGAACGACGGTGCCTGGGCAAAGAGCCCCAACAGGCTCTCGCCCGACGGAACGGCCAGCAGGGCGCCGAGAAACGGCAGCAATAGCCAAGCGAACACGCCCTGGACGAGCCAATAGCTCTCCCAGCTCCATTGCTTCACCTTGTTGATGGGCACGTAGCAACTGCTTTGGCAGAACGCTCCGATGGCGATGATGATGAGTCCGATGATGATGTTCATGCTCGTTAGGCGCGTTTGAAGGTCACCTCTTGCTCGTAACGCTCAATCTCTGGAATGTAATCCTGGCCCACGGGCACATTGTTCTTGTAGTTGAAATAGTCGTAAACGGCGCCAAACGGCAACGTTTTCGCCTCCTCCAACAGGGCCAGGCGCTCAAAGTGCTTGCCTTCGTCCTCATACTGACGCAACAGGTCAAGGGGCTCGAGGAATGCGGAAAGCAGGCTCTTCTGCGTGGCGCGGGTGCCGATAATGTAGGCGCCGAGGCGGTCGATGCTCGCATCGAAATAGTCGAGACCGATGTGGGCGCGGTGGAGCTGGCCCGCACGCACCAATTCGGAGAACAGGTTGCGGGTGTTGTCGTCGAAGCAGGTCACGTGGTCGGAGTCCCAATGCATGGGGCGCGACACATGCAGCATCAGCTCGGGGACGAAGAGCAGCAGGGCCGACACGGCGTCCGACACGTTCTCCGTGGGCTCGTAGTGGCCTGTGTCGAGCGTGTAAATCATCTTGTTTTGGGCGCAGTAGCCTGCCACAAAGTCGTGCGAGCCTACGGTGTAAGCCTCCAGGCCGATGCCGAAGAGCTTGGCTTCAAGGCACGTCTTCATGTTGGGAAGGTCCTCTTTCATGATCTCGTCGAGGCTCTCCTTGAATATTTGGCGATAACGGTACTTCTCTACGGTGTAGTCCTTCGAGCCATCGTGCACCCAGATGTTCATGATGCAAGGGTCGCCCTGGTAGGCTCCCATGGCGTCGGCTATGCGACGGCAGCGTTTGGTGTGCTCAATCCAAAAGTCGCGCACGGCCTTGTCGGGGTTGGATAGCGACAGCGTTCCGCTATTGGGATGCGAGAACGAGGTGGAATTGAAGTCGAGTTTCATGCCGCGCTCCTTGGCCCATTCCATCCAACTCTGGAAATGCTCGGGACCACACTGGTCGCGATCCACAAACGCTCCGCCGAAGTCTCCGTAGGTCTCATGCAGGTTGAGGCGCATGGGACCGGCCAGCAGCGACGTGGCCTTGTCGATATCTTGGCGCAGCTCGTCGATGTTGCGGGCGCGTCCGGGGAAATTGCCGGTGGTCATGATGCCGCCCGATGCCGCTACGTTGCGCTCGAAGCCCACAACGTCGTCGGCCTGCCAGCAATGGAGCGAGATGGGAGTTTTTTCAAGGGTTTCGATGGCCTTGTCGGTATTTACGCCCAAGGCGGCGTAGCGCTCCTTGGCAAGCGCATAGGCTTTTTCAATGTTTTCAGATTTCATATTGTTTGTTTTTTTATTGATGATCAATGAGTCATTGGGGTATTGGTGATGCGCAGGTAGCGCTCGTAAGCGGCATCCCACGCCTCCCGGTCGTGTGGGTCGAAGCGTTTCAGTTCGATGGATTGTGCGATGATTCGGCGCATCTCCCACACGTCGGCCACATCGCCAGAGGATTTGGCCTGTAGCATCACGTTGCCGATGGCGGTGCCTTCCTGCGGTCCGGCGAGTACCGTCACACCGCATGAGTTGGCCGTAAACTGGTCGAGATATTCGTTCTTGGAGCCGCCACCGATGATGTGGAGCACGTCGATATCGAAGTTTGCAAATTCCTTTAGCCACGTGAACACCTGCCGGTAGCGCAAGGCCAATGAGTCAAAGATGCAACGACAGTAGGCGGCGTGGCCCTCGGGCACTGGCTGATGGGTGCGTAGGCAATAGGTGCGGATGGCGTCGACCATGCTCGTGGGATTGGCGAAGAGCGCGTCGTCTGGGTTGATGAGACTGCGGAACGCCTCTTGCTGCATGGCCTCGCATTGCAGTTCGCTGTGGCTCAAGCCTTGCACTTCGGGCCATTCCTTGCGGCATCGCTCGTAGATCCACATGCCGCAGATGTTCTTCAGGAAGCGAGTGGTGCCCTCTATACCGCCCTCATTGGTGAAGTTTTTGGCGAAACTGTTGGCGTTGATGATGGCGTTGGGAGTCTCAATGCCCATGAGACTCCAGGTGCCCGAGCTGAGATAGGCAAACCGGTGGTCCTTGGCCGGCACGGCTGCCACGGCCGAAGCTGTGTCGTGACCTGCCACGGCGATGACCGGAACAGGCCCAAGGCCAGTTAGTTTCTGCACGTCGGGTGTCAGTTCACCGATGCGTGTGGCGGGCGATGTCATGGGTCCAAACTGGTCGCGGCGCAGTCCAACGCTCGCCAGCAGGTCGGTGTCGAGGTCCTTACTGGTGGGGTTGAGCAGTTGGGAGGTGGAAGCCACGGTGTACTCGCAGACAGCTTTGCCGGTAAGCAGATAGCTCAGGGAGTCAGGAATAAACAGCACCTTGTTGGCGCCTTGCAGCGCCAAGTTGCCATCGCAGCGCATTTGGTAGAGCTGGAATAGCGAGTTGAAGTTCATGAATTGGATGCCCGTCTTGTCGTAAACCACCTGCTTCGGTAACACCTTATTATAATAGGTATCCATCGTGCCCATAGTGTGCGGGTCGCGATAGGCCATGGGATTGCCCAGGATTTGTCCGTCGGGGGCCACGAAGACGAAGTCGCAGCCCCATGTGTCGATGCCGATGCTCTGTATGGGAAGGTGTCGGGCGTGAGCCAAACGAAGGCCTTTCACCACCTCCCAATACAGGGCGAGGATGTCCCAATAGTAGTGGCCGTTGGCTTCGATTAGCTGATTGTCGAAGCGAGTGAGCTCTTCCAACACCAGTTTTCCTTGGCTGAGAGAGCCTATGATGGTGCGTCCGCTCGTGGCTCCGAGGTCCACCGCGAAGAAGTATTTGCTTGTTCCCATAGACAAAGGTTGATAGTTGTTTGTTTCGAATGTTGCAAAGTTAACTCATTTTGCTACCTGGGGACATTATAATTTGATTTTTAAGCCTATTATTTTGAGAATTCTTCCTACCTTTGCAAACACTGACGAAACCTCTTCTTGGAATAAAAATCTAATATTAAATTTATAAAACATGTCATCTTTAACTATTGCAATTGTAGTTGCGTTCTGCATTGGCTATTTCTTCATAGCCGTTGAAAGCGTGACGAAAGTGAACAAGGCCGCAGTTGCCTTGTTGATGTTTGTGATATGCTGGACGATCTTCATGGTTGATCCGGGAAGTTATCTCACAGCCATATCGGGCCAAGACCTACCTAATGTGGTGAGTGGTGTCATTGAGCATCACCTGGGAAGCACGTCGACAACGCTCTTCTTCCTCATGGGAGCCATGACGATCGTGGAGATTGTAGACCAGAATGGCGGCTTCAACTGGGTGCGCACGGTCATGAAGACCAAGAGCAAGCGAGCCCTTTTGTGGCGCATCGCCTTCCTCACTTTTATCCTTTCGGCCATTCTCGACAACCTTACCACGAGTATTGTGATGATCATGATTCTTCGCAAACTGGTGCGTGAGCATAAGGACCGCATCATCTACGCGTCGCTGGTCATCATCGCTGCCAACTCGGGTGGTGCCTTCTCGCCCATTGGCGACGTTACCACCATCATGCTGTGGAACAAGGGTGTGATTACGGCTGCAGGCGTTATCTCGGAGATTATGGTGCCATCGTTGGTGTCGATGATTATCCCTGCCTTTATCATGCAGTACATGCTCAAGGGCAATCTGGCCGATGTTCCGGCAGCGGCAACGAAAGATGAGAGCGCGGCATTCGACTTCAGCGACTTCCAGCGTAAGGTGGTGTTTGTCGTTGGTGTGGGTGGCTTGATCTTCGTGCCTATATTTAAGGCCATCACCCATCTGCCTCCTTTTGTGGGAATCTTGCTTGTGCTGGGTGTGCTGTGGACCGTTACGGAGGCTTTCTACCGCCATCTGCCCCATGGAACCGACCGTGAGGGTACGCAGAAGCGTGTGACAAACCTCTTGCATAACATCGATATGTCAACCATCCTCTTCTTTCTCGGTATCCTGATGGCTGTGGCCTGCCTTGAGGAGGTGGGTGTGCTGACAGCGCTTGGCGAGGGCCTGAACGTGGTGTTCTCAGGCAACCACTACATGGTGACGGGTATTATCGGTGTGCTCTCGAGCATCGTCGACAATGTGCCGTTGGTGGCCGGTTGCATGGGTATGTACCCTGTCGCTCCTACAGGCGACATGGCTGTCGATGGCGTTTTCTGGCAGTTGTTGGCCTATTGTGCCGGTGTGGGAGGCTCAATGCTCATCATCGGCTCTGCCGCTGGTGTGGTGGTCATGGGTCTGGAGAAGATTACCTTCGGTTGGTACATGAAGCATATCACTTGGATTGCTTTCGTAGGCTACCTGGCTGGTATCGTGAGCTACTGGTGCATCAGAACGTTTATCTTCACCACTCCGCTGTAATCGCTTTATCAATACGTTGCTAAATGCCTGCGGTTCTGCCGTGAACCCTATGTGGTTCTTCTGTGAGCTGATTGCGATTCCGCAGTAAATATCAGATTGGCAGATACCTAACGGAAATTCATGTAACAAGAAAAGGCCCCGTGCGAAAAGGCATTGGCTGACCCGAAGGTTAGCAATGAAGCCTTTCACACGGGGCTTTCATAATGTGTTTGGATGCCTATCGTAGTGGGTTATCGGGGCAGATTGAAGGCGCGCGACATCTCGGCCATCTGCTCATCGCTCATGCCAGTGGGCTCGTAGCCCATGGCCTTGCAGTCGAGATAGATCTTGGCGCTCTTCGACAATACGTCGATCTGATCGAAAGCGTCCATTACGTCTGTGCCCTTGGCAAACACACCGTGCTTCTCCCACAGCACTACGTCGTAGTCTTCGAGTTCAGAAAGGGTGTCGTGGGCCAGTTTCACGCTGCCCGGCAACTGGTAAGGAACCACACCGAGGCCCAGCGGACAGAACGCCTTGGTTTCGGGAATCATGCTCCAAAGAATCTTGGTGAGCACGTCCTTACCTAAGAAATGGTTGTTGTGGCTCATGGCCACGAGCTCGATGGGGTGGGTGTGGACAGTTGCCTTGTAGCCCGAACCGAGTTCTATCTGTCGATCGTGCACGGCAAGATGCGATGGCAATTCAGAGGTGGGTTGTACGGCGTGGTCGGCAATGATGACGTAGCTGGCGCAATCGTCGAGGATGCGAATCACGCTGCCATTGTCCATAGGCCAACGTGCCAGGTCACGCATACGCTTTCCTGTTCCCTTGCAGAAGAAGTATTGTCCTTTCAGATGAGGCAATGTCTCGCCAATAGGTTTCACCTCGGAGATGGCTGGCAGCGCCTTGATGGCATCGTCCACAAACTCGGTGATGTTGACCGTGATGTTACCTCCGTTGCGCTCTGCCCATCCGTTCTGCCACAGATAACCTGCCACTTCGGCTATCTTGTCGATCTCTTTTCTCAGGGCTTGCCGCCCGTCAAGAATGCTTTTTCCCATGGTTTTGAATTTGTTTTTAGTTGATTTTGCCACAAAATTACAAAATCTTAGCATTCATACGCAAGAAGAATTGATATTTCTGCTACGACTTTTGACCTTCTCCCATCCGTTGTGTCACGCCCATTCTCTGCGCCTTTCCATGTTCTTCATTTCCCCATTCTTGTCATTCTTCTCCGTCTTTGGCCATCTTTTATCCTCAATCGATCATTAGACCGAAATAGGAGAAATCGTAGGATGTTATGGTTTCTATCCAACTCTTGTCAGCGTTTCTTTCGGCATCTTGCTTCCATTCGCGTTTCGCCATAGCCCGCTATGCCTTCAGCGCGGAAGTCGCAACCTGTTTGAGACAAACACGAACAAGAATTGAAATCTAATGACCGGTTGGGTTTTATTTCTCTCCTTCTATTATACCTGTTTTCTTATGCATGTCTGTCCCAACTCGATATGCGTCCTTTCGTTCTTCAGTTTGTTCTTTCTTGTTATGTGTAAGGACAACAAAAAAAGCCCGCGCAGGCAAGAATGTCTGCGCGGGCATGATATGTTGGGATCTAAAGAATCTCGATTAGAGAGAACGATCCAGGCGGTTGAAGCCGTAAACAGCCTCAGAGCCGAGCTCCTCCTCGATACGGATGAGCTGGTTGTACTTGGCCATACGGTCTGTGCGGCTCATAGAACCAGTCTTGATCTGACCGCTGTTTGTAGCAACTGCGATGTCAGCAATAGTGGTGTCCTCAGTCTCGCCTGAACGGTGAGAAGTAACTGAGTTGTAGCCGTGACGGTGAGCCATCTCGATAGCCTCGAGAGTCTCGGTCAGAGAACCGATCTGGTTAACCTTGATGAGGATAGCGTTAGCAACGTGCATCTTGATACCCTTCTCCAAGAACTTGGTGTTGGTAACGAAGAGGTCGTCGCCTACGAGCTGAACGCGATCGCCGATCTTGGCGGTAAGCTTCTGCCAGCCCTCCCAGTCGTTCTCATCGAGACCGTCCTCAATAGAAGCGATAGGATACTTGTTGCAGAGCTCCTCGAGGTAAGCGATCTGGCCCTCATCGTCGTACTCAACGCCGTTAGGATCCTTAGGCATACCGTTATTCAGCTCCTTGTAGTTGTAGTAGTACTTGCCGTCCTTCAGAGTAGCGAACTCAGAAGCAGCGCAGTCCATAGCGATGGTAACGTCCTTACCCGGCTCGTAACCAGCGTCCTTGATAGCCTGGCAGATGCTGTCGAGAGCATCGTCGATGCCGTTGAGCTCAGGAGCGTAGCCACCCTCGTCGCCCACAGCTGTAGACAAGCCGCGCTTCTTCAGAAGCTTACCCAGAGCGTGGAAGACCTCAGCGCCGCAGCGGATAGCCTCCTTCTCGCTCTTTGCAGAACGAGGCTGGATCATGAACTCCTGGAAAGCGATAGGAGCAGAAGAGTGAGCACCACCGTTGATGATGTTCATCATAGGAACGGGAAGGGTGTAGCTGTTTGCGCCACCGATGTAGCGATAGAGAGGCATGTTCAGTGCAGCAGCAGCTGTGTGAGCAGCAGCCAGAGAAACACCGAGGATGGCGTTGGCACCGAGCTTGCTCTTGGTGGGTGTGCCGTCGAGCTCCAGCATCTTATAGTCGAGGCCGCGCTGATCAAACACGTTCCAGCCCTTCAAGGCGGGAGCAATGATGTCGTTGACGTTGGCCACAGCCTTCAAAACGCCCTTGCCGAGGAAACGACCCTTGTCGCCGTCGCGAAGCTCGAGGGCCTCGTTCTCACCGGTAGAAGCGCCTGAGGGTACGCTGGCGCGGCCCATGACACCATTTTCCAATGTTACTTCCACTTCCACTGTCGGGTTGCCACGAGAGTCGAGGATCTCGCGAGCATGAATCTTTTCAATTTTCATCTTTTAATCCTTTTAAATGGTTCAAGATTTATCTTCTGCAAAGGTAGGAAAAAATCTGTAATAAGCACAATGATAGACGATTAAATTTGTGAAAAATATGAAAAGCACAACAACTATGGTGTCGTGGTTGGGTTTTCTAATGGCCGATTGGGGGTTGTCGTGGAATGTGGGTGCTGTGTTTAGGGGTGGTGAATTGGGATTGGCGGAGGATGTCAGGCGTGGCGTCTGAGGGTTGGGTGGGGTGCAAACGATGGCTCCATGTGTTTTCCACGTTTCCATCGTTGGGAATGTTGCAGAATGGGGCCCCATTCCGATGGTGTGATGTTTTGTTCGGAATGAAGTAACGGGTTGTGCCAGAGCGACATGCGGGCCCTATAAAAGTGGGCTGAGGAGGCGTAGTAGGCTTTCGCCCAACCGTTTGGAGAATGGGCGGTTTTTCACGCGTTTCATCTCTTCGATGGGTCTGCTTTGTGCGAGGTCTTCCATGAAAATGTTTTTCAATCGGAGCGCCATGCCCTCGTCGTAGAAGAAGATGTTTGACTCAAAATTGTGCTCAAAGCTACGGAAATCGACGTTGGTGCTGCCCACGGTCGACACGCTATCGTCGCAGACGAGCAACTTGGAATGGTTGAATCCGGCTTGGTAGAGGTACACTTTCACGCCGGCTTGCAGCGTCTCCATGACGTAGGAGAGGGTCGACCAGTCGAGTACCTTCGAATCGCTTTTCCTTGGAATCAATAGCCGCACGTCCACTCCGGCGAGCGCCGCCGTGCGCATGGCGAAGAGGATGGGTTCTGTAGGCAGAAAATAAGGGCTCTCCATGTAGACGTACCGCTTGGCTTCGAGCAGAATGCGCACGTATCCCTGCATGATGTCGGGCCATGGCGTGACGGGACTGCTCGTAACCAACTGGGCCAAACAGTTGTTGTTGATGGCCGGGTTCAGTGGGGGATAATACTTGCGGTCGGTGATTAGCGTGCGGTCGGTGAAGTACCAATCCACCAAGAACGCTCTCTGAATGCCATAGACCGCGCCCCCTTCCACCTTCAGATGTGTGTCGCGCCATGCCATGCCTTTTGTTCCCTTGACGTACCGCAGGGCAATGTTCATGCCACCCACGAATCCCACCCGTCCATCCACCACACACAGTTTGCGGTGGTTTCGGTAGTTCATCTTCGATGTGAAGGCTGGGAATTTCACGGGCATAAAGGCGTGCACCTCAATGCCTTCGTTGCGCATCCGCTCGTAAAAGTCGTTGCTCACCTGCCAGCAGGCCACATCATCATAGATGACGCGCACCTCCACGCCTTGCCGAGCCTTGTCGATGAGCGCGTCGGCGACGAGTCGTCCCAATGGGTCGTCGCAGAACAGGTAGAAATCGAGGTGTATGTGGTTGGTGGCTTGGCCGATGGCTTGCAGCAAGGCAGGAAAGAACTCGTAGCCGTTGGTGTAAATTTCCACGGCGTTATCCTTGAACGGCAACGCCATGCTTTGGTTCTTGAAGAGCTGCATCAGGGGCCGGTGCGACTCGGGCAGCCGGAGGTCTTTTTGCTCGGCAAACTCGAGCATGGAGCGCTTTGTCAGTTGGTCGAGCGATCGCTGGCTGACGAGTCGTTCCTTGCGTGTGTCCTGTCCGAAGAAGAAGTAAAGGATGATGCCCAGCAAGGGAAGGAACCACAGCACGAGCACCCACGCCATCGTCTTCGACGGTTCGCGGTTGTCCATGATGATGCGCACCATCACACCTATGACGATGACAGCATAAATGACAAACCATATTTCGCGTAGGTACTCCACTGTTTCCTCCTTGTGATGTTGCGTTTGGTTGGCTATTTGAACCCAATCAGCTTGTGTGTTTGCAGCGACAGGCGCCATTGCGGATGCCGCTGGATGTATTCCACACAGCGACGGGTGATGCTTGCGTTGCGATTGGCGTCGCCCACATCGCACGGTTGCAGGTAATAGTAGTCGGCCTGAATGCCATAATCGTTGGGCGTCTCGGCCTCGTCGAACAGCACCTTCAGTTCGTTGCATCTTTGCACCCTGGGCTTCGTCTTGGGCGACACGGTCAGCCAGTCGAGGTTGCTGGGCGGCGGTAAGGTGCCGTTGCTTTCCATGGCCACCTCGAACCCCGCCTCATGCAACGCGTCGATGAGTTGCTCGTCGACCTGCAAGGTGGGCTCGCCACCTGTGAGCACCACCAAACGCGCCTCGTGATGGCGAATGCGCTCCACGATGTCGTGGCCGGTCAACGGTTCGAACGAAGCGAAGTCGGTGTCGCAGAACGCGCATTTCAGGTTGCAGCCACTGAACCTCACAAACACCGCGGCTCGCCCCGTGTTGTGGCCTTCGCCCTGCAGGCTGTAGAAGATGTCGTTTACCCTATATGTCTTCATGGCGCAGCTCATTCGTCGATCTCGTAGATGGCAATGTTGTTGTCGCTCTCCTGCACCTTGGCCTTGTAGCATGTGGGCAGTTGGTCGACGATCCATCGCGCAATGTTCTCGGCCGTTGGGTTGAACGGCAGCTGACTGTTGAGGTCGGTGTGGTCGAGCTTTCCATGGATGAGTTGCTTGATGTGTGCGAAGTCTTCCACCATGCCGTCTTGGTTGAGCTCGCGCGCTTTGCAGTAGACGGTTACGTGCCAGTTGTGTCCATGCACCTGCGAACACTTGCTCTCGTATGAGAGTGTGAGGTGGTGACTGGCGGAAATCTCAAAATGTTTCTCTAAATAATACATGGTATGTATGGTTTTCCTGATAATCGTAGTGGTGTTGGGGTGAAGGGGTGGGGCTTGTGGGCCTAATGGGCTTTGTGGGCATTATAGGTCCGATGAGCGTCTTTGGCTATGTTCATTTGCCCTTGTTCTTCTGTATGTAGGCCAGTTCCTTGAGGGCGAAGTCGCTGTTTTGCGGGTTGTCGAGCATCTGTTTGAGCAGGCGCTCGGCCTCGTCGTAGCGTTGCATGGCCACCAACATATATGCCTTGCGGCGTAAGAGGAAGTTGGAAATATGGTCCAGTTGGTCGTCGGCAAGGTTGGTCTTGGTTTTCTCCTCGTCGTTCTCGTCCGTGGCGTTGTTGCTTATCTCGCGCAGGAAACGCAGCAGCATGTCGATGGTGGCCAACGCGCGGTGGTCCTTTTGGTTCACCAAGCTGTTGACGTATGCCTCCGTGACCAGCGGGATCTCGAACGGATCGGCCTGTTGCAGGTAGTAGATCGACTTCTCATACTGTCCGATGGCGCCATAGCTGACCCCCAGGAAGAAGTAGAGCTCACGGCATTTGTCGCGCCCCAGGCGCTCGGTCGCCTCTTCGATGGAGGCAAACTGGGCATACAACGCCTCCAGCAGGCTGATGGCCTCGTAGTAGCGCTTTTGGTCGAACAACGCCTTTCCGTTGAGGGCCAGCCATCCCATGTTGGGGTTTTGCATATCGCACAGCAGTTGCTCCTCCTTGTTCAGTTGCTCGCCCCGACCGTTGGCTTTTGCCATGGCCTCCTTCCATAGGTAACGGAACTTCGTCATGCGCTCCTCCTTGGGTGTGAGATCGTAGCCCAGCAGCACGCTGACCTGCCGTTTGGGCGATGTCCTCGACGCTACCTCCACGCCGTTGGCGGGCGATACGGGAGCCAACGACAGCGTGATGCGATAGTAGAGCGTGTCGGTTGTGGCGCCCTCTTGCTCAAAGTCGAGCGTCAGGTGGCGCATCTTCACAGGGTCTCTTGGGTCGTAGTAGTCGAGTCGCGCCATGGCCGATAAGCGCCCGAAGGCCCCGTCGGCTATGATCGGTTGGGTGATGTCGAAGTTGAGGATGGCGTCGGTGTCGTCGATGCTTGTCGAGCTGTTGTCGGCGTAGAGGGCGAAGTGGGCCGGCACAATGTCCTTCAGTCCCATCGTCGTGGCAAGCAGATGCCCCAGTTGGGCGTTCTCGCCTTGGCCCAGATGCCAATCGGGGCCACCCTCTTGGTGAATCATCTCTTGTTCGCGCAAGAGGAACAGTTCGCGCTCGAGCGTGGCCTGTGCCTTCTCCAAATCGCGGTTGGGCACCTTGTCGTTGGCGCTTTTCATCTCATTGAATCGCCTCACAAAGACGTTTTGCCACTTGAAGGTGTTGGCCATGGCGCGTTCGAGCACCTCGGTGACGGTGCTGTCGGTAATCATCAATGAGCACACGATGTGCACATCGACCATCCCCGAATCGTTGTTGAGCGTGTAGACTATGCGGCACGTCTCCGTGTTCAGGTTGCACTGGTTGCACACGTTGCGCACCAGTTCCAGGTCGTGAGACCCAGCCTCAAAGAAATAGAAATAGGACAATCGGACGTAAGGCGAATCCTTTTCCAGTCGGATGTTGAAGTGTCCACCTTGGTAGGTGTAGCGTGCTACGAGGTCTTCGTGGTCGTCGGTCCATTTCACCTTACAGTTCATGACCTTCAAGGCATAGTTGACGCTGAGCTTGTTGTCGTCTTGCGACCGCGCATAGAGCCCTTTTCCTGCATCGTGTCGTTTGCGCCACGCAGGCAGGAACACAAAGGCTATGATCAGCATGATAGCCCAAATTGCAACGATGATCGCAAGGTGTGTCATATCACCTACAAATATAAACAATTTCCGCGAGAATACGGACTAATTTAACGTTCTTTTAGCAATGTGTGTGCGCATAGGTTAAACCACGATGTTGCTTCCCAACTGTCGGGCCAGCTGGTTGCGTAGCATCTGCATGTCGCGAAACTGCTCCATGAGCGCCTTGAGCTGCTCCATGTCGTTGGCCACCGTGCGCATCTTGGCCTGAATCTCCTTGAGTTGCGCCTCCACATAGTCCATGCGGAAGTCGAGCAACAGGTGGATGGTTTGGTTGCGCAGGCTCTCCGTTTGGTTGCGTTCGGCCTGCAGTTGCGCCTCCTCGTTGTTGGGGCCGTCGGCCTTGCGCTGCGAGAGGTGGTAGCGGTCCATGCTCATGTCCGTGGCCAACTTGCTCATGTTGATGTCCTCGTGGTTGATGAAGTAGGGCTCCGCCTTGAACCCGGGCTCGGTGCTGTGCTCGCACGCCTCGTGCAAGATCTTGTTAAACAGGTCGTTGTGTAGCGACAGGTTGTCGGCCGCGAGGTTATAATAGATGTATTGCGCCACGGTCAGGCTGTAGTGGTTGCCCTCCTCGTCCTCCACATCGTTCATGATTACCCGCTCGCCATGGCGTATGACGAGTTGGGCGAGCATCATCTCCACCTTCGAGGCTTGCTGCATGGGTGTGGTAGAATCCATGGCCGTTGGTGCGGCGGCAGGTTGCGGTTGCGGTCCCACGGGCACCCCGTCTTGTTGCGGCGCCGTCGATCCCGTCTTTCGGCCACGTATGAAGTTGTTCATCTGGTTGATGAGCGTGCTCTCGTTGAGGCCGATGCGCTGGGCGCAGTCGTGTATGTAGGTGTCTCTTAGAATCTGATTGGGCACCACCGATATCGACTGTACGATGGAGTTGATGGCCTCGGCCCGTTTCTTCGGGTCGCGTTCGTTCTTGAGCATCAGGTTGGTCTTAAACTGGATGAAGTCGACCTGGTGCTCTTCGATATACTGACGGAAGTCGGTCGCCGTGTGCGACCGTGCAAACTCGTCGGGGTCCTGGCCCCCTGGCAGCAGCAACACGTTGAGGTTCATGCCCTCGGAGAGCAGCATGTCGGTGCCTCGCAGGGCCGCGTGTATGCCTGCCGCGTCGCCGTCGTAGATGAGCGTGATGTTTGAGGAGAAGCGGTGGAGCATGTGTATCTGGTGCAGGCTGAGCGCCGTTCCCGAGTTGGCCACCACATTCTCGATGCCACACTGGTGCAAGGCGATGACGTCGGCCTGTCCCTCCACCATATACACGCGGTCTTCGCGCGCTATGGCCTTCTTGGCCTGATAGATGCCGTAGAGCTCGTGGTCCTTGTGGAAGAGGTCGCTGTCGGGCGAGTTGACGTATTTCTGGTTGACACCCTTCGTGCGCGAGTCGAGCACACGCGCCGTGAAGCCCACCACCTTTCCATTGACACCGATCCAAGGGAAGGTGACGCGCCCGGCGTAGCGGTCGATGAGCTCGCCGTGCTCGTTCTTGTAGCAGATGCCCGTCTTTACCAGGAACTCCTCCTTGTAGCCCTTCTGCAGGGCCGTTGGAGCGAGCACGAGGCGGTTGGGCAGGTCGTAGCCCAATCGGAACTTCAGGATGATGTCGTCGCGGAAGCCACGGCTTCGGAAATACTGCATGCCGATGTCGTTGCCGTCGGCCGGATGGTGGAGAAGGTCCTCAAAGTAGCTTGCCGCCCACTCGTTGACGATGAACATCGACTCCCTTTGGCTCTGCTCCTCGCGCTCCTGATTGGTCAGTTCGCGCTCATGGATCTCTATGTGGTACTTGTTGGCCAGCCACCTGAGCGCCTCGGGGTAGGTCATCTGCTCATGTTCCATGATGAACGTGATGGGGCTTCCTCCCTTGCCACAGCCAAAGCAATGGCAGGTGCCGCGTGCAGGCGACACGTAGAACGATGGCGTCTTCTCGTTGTGGAATGGGCACAAGCCCTTGTAGTTGGCCCCCGACTTTCTGAGGGTCACAAATTCCGACACCACATCCACGATGTTGGCGGCTTCCTTGATTCTTTCTACTGTAGCGCGATCAATCATAAATATATGCGTTATTTGAGGTATGCGGCCAATGGGCTCTTCGCCAGCCTGATGCCCTTGGCAATCATCTTGGCGTTGTTTTTGGCACCCATGTACGACGTGTGGGTGTGGTCGTGGTTGAAATATTTGGCGGCACTTTCCTTGCTCTTATAGTGCTTGTCGAGGTAATCGGCAATGAGGTTGTGGGCGTCTACAAACTCGCAGCCGGTGTCGGCCACCACCTCCCGGTACCACTTGCCGTACGAATCGTTGCGGCGCTCCACGTGGCCGCCGGGCCACTCGTTGCGTGTGGTGAGCGACACGAGGATGGGCGTGGCGCCCTTCTCGCGTGCGTCGTCGATCATCTTCTTCAGATACCAGCCGAAGCTATACACCAGTTCGAAGCGGCCGCCGTCCTCCAGGTGGTACACATGGCGGGTGTCGCCCGTGCCGGGAATGACGCCGCGCGCCTTCTTGTCGGCGATGGGGCAGATGTCGTTGTGGCCAAACTGTATGAGCACAAAGTCGCCGGGCTGCAAGGCGTTGTACACCTTCTCCCATCGTCCCTCGCGAATGTAGGAACGGGTGGAGCGACCTGCCATGGCGGCGTTGTAGGGGGTGCACTTCGTGGTGTCGAACACCGTGGCGGCCAGGGCGCCCCATCCCCACATGCCGTCCTTCTCGCTGTCCTTGTTTTTCACCGTCGAGTCGCCCGTGATCCATACCACTGGCTTGCCTTTCTTGCGCTCCACGGGCCATACGGGCAGTTCCACGCCCGTCATCATGGCCTTGAGCGGCTCAAGGTCGGGGTTGCGACTGGCCATGAGTCCCTCGGCCGCCGACCGCGCGTTCATCTGCGCACCCCAGTAGCTGGTGTGGATATGGTCGCCGTAGAAGTGGTATTTCTCCTTCCAGTGGCTATACGAGTCGAGCTTTCGCCCGCTAATCTCGTTGAGGTCGACGAAGGGCACGCCCTCCTCGGCGGCCACTACAGCCGCCCAACCCGTTTGCGGCTTGCGCACGATCTTGCCCGTCGTGGCGTCGTAGTCGTCGCGCGGGGTGAGGCTCATCAGGATGGGGTGCGCTCCCGCTTGGCGACACTCGGCGATGTAACGGCGCAGGTATCCGCCGTAGGAGTAGACCACCTCGTGCTCACCGGTCTCCTTGATGGTCACCGCGAGCGAGTCGTCGGATGTTCCCGGTATCACGGCACGTGCGCGTCCCGAGTCGAAGGGGCCGTTGTCGTTGTGGCCGATGGAGATGATGACCCAGTCGCCGGGTCGCAGCGCCTTGCGCACATCGGGCCACAGCTTGCGGTAGAACGTGCGGGTCGACATGCCGCCGAGCGCTTGGTTCTCCACCGTTATCTTGTTTCCGTTGAAATACTGACTGGCGTAGTAGCCCCAACCCCACTGTCCGTTGGATCCGTCGCCCTTGGTGCCGTTGCGCATGGTGGAGTTGCCCACGAGGAAGAGCACGGGGTTGGCTCCCTTGCGTGTGGAGCCCGGTGCGGGTCGCGACATGAGCGCCTTGGCTATCGAGTCGGGGGTGTTGTCAACCACCTTGTTCACATCCTCGATGGGGTTGGGCAGGTTGTCGAACGCTTGAGCCAGGGCCATGGTTGTGGTCAGGGCCAGCATTGTCATTGTTGTCAGTAATCGTCTCATTTTCGTTTTCCTTTCGTTTGTTTTATGCAAAGATAGTGCCAATGAGCGCCATGAGAACTTGTTCTCAGATGGCCGAATGCAGCCTATCTTATGCAAAGTTACTGCTTTTTTGCCAACAATAGCGTTTCGTAGTGGTGTAAAAATGCAATGCGCCCCCGTTTTTCACCTTAATATATAGGGAGAAGGGTGGCGGCCCCGCTTTCTCACGAAGCAAACACGAAGCAACTTGGGACCGTTGGGGAAACGAGGAAACAAGGTGACAAAAGGCTTAAAATACAGGCGTTTTTTTCGACCGAGCACATGGTTGGTCGCAAATACGCGATTCTCAGCGTATTTGCTTACTGCTCTGATAATCAATGTTTTACGAGCATGGCTTAGCTTTTGCTCCTCCTCGTCTCACACGAGGCGTTGCGATTAGGCATCTTTCGTGTTGCGAAACATGCCTAATCGCACCTCGAAACATGCCTTTACGAGTGGCGATCCCTTACCTTTCGAGTCTCGGTTAGGCATCTTTCGCAACGCGAGGCCCCGTTTGCCGTGGCGCGAGACCGATTTTTCGGTCTTTCGGATCGACAATAAGGCTTTTTCGCTTTCTATTTCATCGAACGAAAAGAGTGCGTTTTTTGACCAAAAAACTTGAATGTTTTCATGGTGCGCATCAGCCGTGAAGGGCTCGCTCGGGGCCTGTGGCCATCGCAAAGAGAGGAGTGTTGGAAGCGTTATTGGCACTTGAGCTGGATAACGTCGATGCCTGGCCAGGCACCGAAACGGAACGGCACCGTGCCGCCTACGCCCACCGACACATAGAGCATGGAGCCGTCCTCGGTGTATTTGCCGCCCCATTCGTTGTAGGCCCACTTGGCCGGCGACACACGGCCCAGGCTGATCTGTCCAGCGTGGGTGTGGCCCGAGAGCGTCAGCGCGATGTCGGTTTGGTGGAGCACGCCGCGCCGCCAATGGCTCGGGTCGTGGCTCAGCAAAATCTTGAACGACCCCTCGGCGGTGCCCTTGAGCGCCTTCGTCAGGTCGCCATAGTCGGGGAAGGGCGGCCTACTGATGTTCTCCACGCCGATGAGCTCGATGGTGGCGCCGTCGCGACGGATGCTTACGTGCTCGTTGAGGAGCAACCGCCATCCTATTTTCTGCTCCAGGTATTTCAGCACCGTTTGGTTTTTCCGGATGTTGCCCAAGCTCTTGTCCTCACCATACTCGCAATAGTCGTGGTTTCCCATCACCGAGAACACGCCGTCGCGCGCCTCTATTTGCTTCAGCGCGTGCTGGAACGGAATGACCTCGTGGGCGCTGACGTTCACCAAGTCGCCCGTAAACACCACCAGGTCGGGCCGCTGCTCGTTGACCAACCGCACCAACTTGTCGACAAGCGAGCGGTTGCGCAGGAACGTACCGATGTGGATATCAGACAGTTGCACTACGCGGTAGCCGTCAAACTCCTTGGGAAGGAGAGGCGATTGGCAGGTGGCCGAGCGCACTACGAAATGGCGCCAACCGAAGAAGAAGCCGTAGACCATCAGCAAAACCCAAGCCACGGCGAGCGCCATGGCCCAGCAGCTGCCCGCCAACGGCCACGTTAGCAGGAACAATAGGCCGGGAACGGCAATGAGTAATGCGGCGCCCGTGATGAGGCGCATCAGCGTGTTGTGGCGAAGTTTTAATTTCATGGCGCGTTTTTAGCTTTTTACAAAGATAGCGTTTTTGGTTGGGTAATTTGTAATTATTGATGATTTTTGTGGTGGTCCAACGTTAAAAAGATAGCCTAAAGCGTTAAAAAACGCTTGCAGCGATGGGGGCAACCCCGCTTTTGTCGTATCTTTGCCCAAGATAGGCTGCACTCGGCCATCTGCGGGCGAGTGGCTTTACGTAAACATCATTCAGGACAAATTATTCAACAAGACCAATGAAAAAGAAAACCATGATGAAAGCAGCGGGCTTCCTTGCCGCCGTCGCTTTGTTGGCGAGCGCCATGCCCGCCACCGACCCCATCAGCAAGGAGTCGGGCTCCACGGTGGTCAACACTACCACGTTGGCCAAGGAGGTGCGTGGCTTCAGGGGTGCCACACCTGTGAAAATTTACATCAAGAAAGGGAAGGTGGTGAAGGTTGAGGCGCTGAAAAACCAGGAAACGCCCCAGTATTTCTCCCGTGCCAAGGCCGTATTGGCCCAATATGAGGGCAAGGCAGCAAGCAAGGCCGCCAAGATGAAGGTGGATGGCGTAACAGGTGCCACCTACAGCAGTAGGGCCTTGGTGAAGAATGTGCAAGCCGGCCTGAAGTATTATGAGGCCCACCGCTAAAGCCTAAACACCGCCACCAGGGGCAGGTGGTCGCTAAAACCGTCGAGATATTTGGGTCCTTGGTAGTTGCGCCGGGGCTTCATACCACCATATTTGGTGTCTTCCTCAAGCAGGAAGGGTGCGTCGTTGATGTGGCATGTGGCAAGGCGTGAGGCCCATGCCTCGCAACAGAATATATGGTCGAGACTGTCCCATCGGCCGTGCCATCGGTAGGTTCCCTTGGCGCCGTGGGCACCCTTGGCCCCTTGGGAAATCTCCGTGAGGCCGTGGTCGAGGAGCGTCTTGAGGGAGGCGTCGCCCGAATAATCATTGAAGTCGCCCGCCACAAGGATGCGTGCGTGTGGGCTGGTGCGCCTCACCGAGTCGACCGCCTCGGCCAATCGCGCCGTCACCCGTTGCCGATAAGGGCGTGTGGCACGTTCGCCGCCCGACCGGCTGGGTGCGTGCACCACGAAAACATGGAGCGTGTCGCCGCTTATCACCTCGCCCGAGACATAAAGGATGTCTCGGGTGGGGCGAAAGCCTTTGGGCGGAACGATGCGTATGGAATGGTGGTTGATGAGGCGAAAGGCAAAGGGCGACCACAGCAGGGCCACGTCGATGCCGCGCTCATCGGGGCTGTCGGTCATGACATACTCGTAGCCCGCCTGCCGCAGCAGCGAGCGCCGCGTCAGGTCGACGAGCACACTATCGTTCTCCACCTCCGTCAGCGCCACCATGTCGGGCATCACCGCCAAGGTGTCGAGCATGCCGCACGACATAATTTCCTGGCCTATGCGGTTGAGCTTGCGCCAGTAGCGGTAGGGGGTCCAGTGGTGGGCCGATGTGGGAAGAAACTCCGTGTCGTTCTTCAGGCTGTCGTGCCGAGTGTCGAAAAGGTTCTCACAGTTGAGCTCAACAAACGTGAAGAACGACAAGAGTAATAGCGAAAGCCCCATGTTGCCACGTCTGTTTACATGTCCTCTTGGAACAAGGGGTCATCGGGAGTCACCATGATGGGCTTCTGGTCGAACTGCTTCAGCGTCTCCTCAGAGGCGTAGCGCTTGTTGACCACCAGGCGGAACATATACTCGTTGAACCAGTCGTTGGTCATGATCAGGCAGCCGTTAACGCCGTTAGAAGCGCCCCAGCTGTTCTCAACCTTCCACTTCAGCGGGTTGCCGTTGGCGTCGAGGTCGACGGCTGTGAGCGTCATGGCGTGTGTGGAACCGCTGTCGAAGGTCTCGATGCGCTCGGCCTTGTTCATGCCAAATGTGGTTCCGAAGAGTGATCCGTAATCGTAATTGTTAAGATCGAGCACGCCGCGCTTACGGTCGAACTGCTTGCCCACATCATAGCTTGAGTACAACTTGTGGCCGTCTTTCAGAGAGGCGATGGCCAACTTGGCGATGTCCTCCATCGGCAGGTTGAGGTATTTCCAGTTGTGGCCGTCGTAGGTGTGACGGTCAAGCTCCACCTCATAGGTCTTATAGTAGGGGCGACGAGGATCGTTCATCACCATGATGAACGAACCGTTGAGCTCGTGGCCCACGGTCTCGTCGTAGAACTCCTTCGGAGTGTACTTCTTGGCGGGGGTCACCACCTTGCCAGCCTTGTTCTTGAAGGCATAGGTAAACTCCTTCACGGGCTCGCCGAGCGTCATCGACAACATGTGGTAGATGGTTGCCAACATCTCCGTCTTGCGCTTCTTCACGGCTGCGGCCTTCTTGCCGCTGCTCACCATCTTGCGCAGCTCCAAGCCATATTCGCGCAACTTCGACGTAACCAATCTGTCAACGGTCGCCGTGTTTTCCGACGAATAAGTCTCGGGCATGGCGCTCATGGGTACCAAACCATACTTCTCCACCAGGTCGGCCACACCGCAGAACGTGCCACCATCGTTGATGGGATGCTGGAAGAAGAACTGCACGCGCTTGTCCTCAAAGGGCTTGTCGGCGCAGTCGATGACACCCTGAAGCATCAGGTTGGCCTTCTCCAACTGGTCGTAGAAGAAGAGGTAAGCCTGCGAATATTCCACGCGCAGCGTGTCGTTGTGAGCCTTGGCGAAGTTGGCGCGCAGCACATTCATACCCGAGAACATCCAGCAACGTCCGCTGCTCTGCTGGTTATGAATGCTCTGTGCGGGAGTCTCCACGCTGAAGAGGTTGTCCACTTGTCCCAAACTCTTGTAGCTCTTGGCCAAGTCGTCGATCTTGTTCGACGCGATGGCGTTTACGAGAGCAGCGCTGGTAGGAGTGTTGCCCTGGGCCGCCTCGATCTGCTGCAACATTTGCGAGGAGATGCCGCCGTCGGCCTTCTGTGCCATGGCAGCACCCGACATGACGAGGAACGCCGCCAACATAATAGTTTTTTTGTTCATAATGAAGATAGGTTGATGATTATGTTTCTCATTATTAGTAAAGATAAGGCCAACGCCTAATGATGCCGAGCGCCGCCTATCTTCTGCAAAGATAGTGCCAGTGAGCGCAATGAAAGCTTGCTTTCGAATTGCCGAACGCCGCCTATCTTCTGCAAAGATAATGCAAAAAGGTCGAGAATGAAATGAATTCGTCGTTTTTTTCTTCCGAAAAGCAGCATATTTGTTGCAAGAAACGCAAAAAGGGCTGGCGTCGATGAGTATGCGCCAATAAAAAGGCGCACGGGGATTATTTTGTTGTTAGTTGAGCGCATTATCATTTATTTATTGTATCTTTGCAAGGTTAATCCATTCTACAATTCATGGATCAAGAGAAGTACAATCTGTTAAGTCAAATACAAAGTCCTGCCGACTTGCGCAAATTGAGCGTCGAGCAGTTGCCCGAGGTGTGCCAAGAACTTCGTCAGGACATCATCGACGAGGTCTCGGTCAACCCCGGCCACTTTGCCTCCAGTCTCGGCGTGGTGGAAATCACAGTGGCTTTGCACTATGTTTTCAACACGCCCGAGGACCGCATCGTGTGGGATGTTGGCCATCAGGCATACGGCCATAAGATTCTTACGGGACGTCGCGAGGAGTTTGCCACCAACCGCAAGTTGGGCGGACTGCATCCGTTCCCAACGCCTGTGGAGAGCGAATACGACACCTTCATTTGCGGGCATGCCAGCAACAGCATCTCGGCAGCGCTGGGAATGGCTGTGGCGGCGAAGAAAATAGGCGACAGCCAACGCCATGTTGTGGCCGTCATTGGCGACGGAGCCATGAGCGGAGGACTGGCTTTCGAGGGTATCAACAACGTAAGTTCCACTCCCAACGACCTGCTCATCATCCTCAACGACAACGATATGAGCATCGACCACGCCGTGGGCGGCATGGAGAAATACTTGTTGAATCTCGATACCAACGCCACCTACAACCGCCTTCGTTTCAAGGCCTCGCGCTGGTTGCACGACAAAGGCTACCTCAATGAAGACCGCCGGAAGGGACTTATTCGCCTGAACAACGCCATCAAGAGCGCCATCAGTCATCAGCAAAACATCTTCGAGGGCATGAACATCCGCTACTTCGGACCGTTCGATGGCCACGATGTGAAGGAGGTGGTGCGCCTGTTGAGCCAACTCAAAGACATGAAGGGCCCCAAGTTGCTCCATTTGCACACGGTGAAAGGCAAGGGATACAAGCCCGCCGAGAAAGCAGCCACCGTGTGGCACGCCCCTGGAAAGTTCGACCCTGAGACCGGAAAACGCCTGGTGGACGACAGTTGCGGCAAGCCGCCTAAGTTCCAGGACGTGTTTGGCGACACCCTGCTTGAGCTCGCAGAGCAAAATCCCAAGATTGTGGGCGTCACGCCCGCCATGCCCACAGGGTGCTCCATGATAACCATGATGAGGCAGATGCCCGACCGCGTGTTCGACGTGGGCATAGCCGAGGGGCACGCCGTGACCTTCTCGGGCGGCATGGCCAAGGATGGATTGCAGCCCTTCTGCAACATCTACAGTTCCTTTGCGCAACGCGCTTACGACAATATCATCCACGACTTGGCGTTGCTCAACCTGCCCGTGGTGCTCTGCTTGGACCGCGCTGGCATTGTTGGCGAGGACGGAGCCACCCATCATGGCGCGTTCGATATGCCCGCCTTGCGCCCCATCCCCAACCTGACCATCGCCTCGCCGATGGACGGAAAGGAGTTGCGCAGGCTCATGTTTACCGCCCAAAAGCCTGGCATGGGCACGTTTGTCATTCGTTATCCACGTGGCCGATGCCACGATACCGACTGGAAATGCGACCTCGAGGAGGTACCCGTGGGCACTGGCCGATGCATCCGCAAAGGCCAAGGACTGGCCGTGCTGACCATTGGCCCAGTGGGATACGACGTGGAAGCTGCCATACAAGAGAGCGGACTTGATGTGGCCCACTACGATATGCGCTTCCTGAAACCGCTCGATGAGGCGCTCCTCAAGGAGGTAGCCGATAATTATTCAACCCTCATCACCGTGGAAGACGGATCGCGCGAGGGAGGAATGGGATCGGCGGTGCTCGAATGGATGAATGATCACGGATACACACCTGCCGTGTATCGACTGGGCATGCCCGACCATTTCGTGGAGCATGGCTCTGTCGACCAGTTGAAGCACATCTGCGGATTCGACAAGGAAAGCATCATGAAGCTAATCAAGGAGTTGAAAAAGGAATGAAAATCATCATTTGCGGCGCTTACGCCATCGGAACCCACTTGGCCCGACTCTTGTCGCGCAACCAAGAGGAAATAACCGTCATCGACAGCGATCAAGAACGACTGGCGAAGATTGGCTTCGACTACGACCTGCTCACTCTGCAGGGATCGCCCACCAGTGTGAAGACGCTGAAAGAAGCCAACACGGCCGCCGCTGACCTGTTTATTGCCGTTACGCCCGACGAGAACACCAATATCGTGTGTTGCATCATGGCCCACGCCTTGGGAGCCAAGAAGACTGTGGCGAAGGTGGGCGACGCTGAATATGCGGAAGAGGAAATCAAGGCGTTTTATAAAAACCTCGGTGTAGACCGCATTATCTATCCGGAGGTGCTGGCCGCGCGCGACATCAACAGCGGACTGAAGATGTCGTGGGTCAGAAGAAGGTGGGATGTGCACGATGGAGCGCTTGTCATGCTGGGTATCAAGTTGCGTGAGAACTGCGAAATCCTCAACCAACCCCTTAAGAACCTGTGCGGCCCCAACGACCCGTACCACGTGGTGGCCATCAAGAGGAGCGGTGAAACCATCATCCCGGGTGGTAACGACGAGCTGAAATGCTTTGATCTGGCCTACTTCATGACCACACGTCCCTTCATCCCATACATGCGCAAGATTGTGGGCAAGGAGAACTATGCCGACGTGAAGAACGTGATGGTGATGGGGGGAGGTGCCACAGCCGTGAGAGCCATACAGACCATGCCCGAGTACCTGAACGTCAAACTGTTTGAGATAGATAATGACCGTTGTGAGGTGCTCAACCAGGTATTGGGCGAGAAAACGCTGGTCATCAATGGCGATGCGCGCGACATCTCGCTGCTCATGGATGAGGGAATCAGGAACACACAAGCCTTTGTGGCGCTCACGGGAAATGCCGAAACCAATATCTTGGCTTGTCTGACGGCCAAGCGATTGGGCGTGAGAAAGACTGTGGCCGTGGTGGAGAACATGGACTATGCGAGTATGGCCGAGAGTCTCGACATAGGAACCATCATCAATAAGAAGGCCATTGCCGCCAGTCGCATCTATCAGCTCATGCTCGACGCCGACGTGATGAATGTCACGTTCCTCATGCAGGCCAACGCCGATGTGGGCGAATTTGTGGCCAAGGAGGGAGCACGCATCACGCTGAAGCCCGTGAAAGACCTGGGCCTGCCCAAGGGAATGACCATTGGCGGACTGGTGAGGAACGGAGAGGGAATGCTCGTTTCGGGTAACACGAAGATCAATCCCGGCGATATCGTGGTGGTGTTCTGCCATGATGTGAATATGAAACAAATCGAGAAGATGTTTTGATTGTAAACTGAAACATTTGAAAGGTGATCAACTTTAAAATCATAAACAAGATTCTGGGATCGCTTCTGTTCTTGGAAGCCCTATTGATGATTGTCTGCCTGGGAATGGCTTTTGTCTTTGGCGAAGACGACATCCTGCCGTTCATGGTGTCTATCGTGGTTACGGTGTTCTTCGGATTCTTGTTCAAATACCATGGACGCAATGCGGAGAACAGGCTTTCGCGCCGCGACTCCTTTGTCGTGGTGACGCTCTCATGGCTCTTTTTCTCCTTATTTGGAACCATGCCTTTCCTTTTCGGTGGCTACATACCCAGTTTCACCGACGCCTTCTTCGAAAGCGCGTCGGGCTTCACTTCTACAGGCTCTTCCATCATCAATGACGTGGAGGCGTTGCCTCACGGCATCCTTTTCTGGCGCTCGCTCTCCCAGTGGTTGGGTGGATTGGGTATCGTGTTCTTCACGATCGCCATCCTGCCGTCGGTGGTGGGTGGAAGCACCAGGGTGTTTGCGGCAGAGGCTACGGGCCCCATGCAGAACAAGTTGCACCCTCGCTTGTCGATGTGCGCCAAGTGGCTTTGGCTCGTCTACGTGTTTATCACGGCCAGTTGTTGCGCCTGCTACATGTTGTTTGGCATGGATTGGTTCCACGGCATCAATTATGCCATGACCACGGCCGCTACGGGAGGTTTTGTGATCGACAACAAGTGTATCTTCGAAAACTCCCCCGCCTTGGAGTACACGGCCACATTCTTTTGTTTCATCTCGGGTGTCAACTTCACGCTGCTCTATTTCTCCGTGTCCAAGTTGAAGCTGCGCAACCTTTGGAAAAGTTCCGAGTTTAAGTTCTATACCTTCTTTGTGCTCAGTTGCGCCGCCATTGTCATGGCGGAACTCATGGCGTGGAACGGATACGATTTCGAGTTTGCGTTCCGCTCATCGATATTCCAAGTGGTGTCGTTGATTACAACAACAGGTTATTCGAACGACGATGTGGTGCGTTGGCACCATCTTACCTGGCTGGTGCTTTGGGTAGGCATGGCTGTGGGCGCGTGTGGTGGAAGCACCACTGGAGGTATGAAATGTGCCCGCGTGGTGATGTTGCTCAAGATCATCAAGAACGAGATGCGCCAGCGATTGCATCCCAATGCTGTGTTGCCTTTGAAGATCGACGGGCAGAATGTGGACAACTCCCATCGTGTGTCGTTGTTGGCTTTCACTACGTCGTACCTGCTATTGCTGCTCCTTTCCGTCGCTATCCTGATGGCCGACAATATCGATGTGGAGAACTCCATCTCCATAGCTATCGCCAGTTTGGCCAATGCGGGACCATCGTTGATGTTCAGCACGACGAACCATATAGCCTGGTCTGACTTGCCCGACCTTTCCAAGTGGGTGGCGTCGGCCTTGATGCTGATTGGCCGTTTGGAGATATTCTCCATTCTGATGATACTCACTCCGCAGTTCTGGAGAGAGAACTGATGGGATGAGAGGGTTCAATCCCTCATCCGTGTGATGGTCAACTCGTGCTTTTGGATCAACAGATGAACGATCTTTCAAGCAATTGCTAAATAAAAAAGGCGCATCAGGTGTTATTCCTGATGCGCCTTAATCGAATGGGTTCGTCATCCTGCGTTTATGGCTTCGCTTTCGTTGAGCCTCGCGAAGAGGCATCTGTCGCGTTTCCGTAAGGATGCGAGCCTATGATGACTTATGCGTCTTGGTCCTTGATGGCCTGCATAACCAAGCCCTCCAACTCCTCGCAGAGCTCGGGGTTGTCGCGCAGCAACGACATCGTGGCGTCGCGGCCTTGTGCCAGTTTGGAGCCGTTGTAGCTAAACCAACTGCCACTTTTCTGAATGATGTTGTACTCTACACCGAGGTCGACCAACTCGCCAATCTTGTTGATTCCGCAGCCGAACATCACGTCGAACTCACACTTGCGGAAGGGAGGAGCCACCTTGTTCTTCACCACCTTCACGCGAACATGGTTGCCGATGATGTTGTCGCCATCCTTCAGGCTCGTTACGCGACGAATGTCGAGGCGCACGCTGGCGTAGAACTTCAGGGCGTTACCACCAGTGGTGGTCTCCGGATTGCCAAACATCACACCGATCTTCTCGCGCAACTGGTTGATGAAGATGCAGCAGGTGTTGGTCTTTGCGATGGTCGATGTGAGCTTGCGCAGGGCCTGGCTCATCAGTCGGGCCTGCAGACCCACTACCGAGTCGCCCATGCCGCCCTCAATCTCCTTTTTCGGTGTAAGGGCAGCCACAGAGTCGACCACCAAGATGTCGACAGCCGATGAACTGATGAGCTGGTCGGCGATTTGCAGGGCCTGCTCACCGTTGTCGGGCTGTGAAATCCAAAGGTTGTCGACATCCACGCCCAACTTCTCGGCATAGAAGCGGTCGAAAGCGTGCTCAGCGTCGATGAAAGCGGCGATGCCGCCCTTCTTCTGGGCCTCAGCGATGGCGTGGATGGCCAGTGTGGTCTTACCTGACGACTCCGGACCGTAGATCTCGATGATGCGTCCGCGGGGATAACCGCCCACGCCCAATGCCACGTCGAGCCCGATGGAGCCTGTCGAAATAACGTCGACAGCCTCGATGTTCTCGTCGCCCATGCGCATGATCGAGCCCTTTCCGAAGTCTTTCTCTATTTTGCTCATGGCAGCCTGGAGCGCCTTCAGCTTCGCGTCTTTCTCCGCTTTTTGCTGTGCGGCCTTTTCCGCTGCCAGTTGTTCTTCTGTTTTTGCCATATCAATAAGTTATATGGAATTAAAATAATCGATGCTTATAACTCGATGTCCTGGTCGAACACCTCGTGCCAAGGCAGTCCCTGCTCGTTGAGCACCTGCAGGAATGGGTCTGGGTCGAAGTCTTCCACGTTCCACACACCGGGCTTGCTCCACAGACCTTTCAGGAACATCATGGCGCCAGCCATGGCCGGTACGCCCGTGGTGTAGCTCACGCCCTGCATGCCAGTCTCCTCGTAAGCGTCTTGGTGCTTGCAGTTGTTATATATATAATAGGTGTGCTCCTTGCCGTCCTTGATTCCTCTGATGCGGCAACCAATGCTGGTCTCGCCGTCGTAGTTGGCTCCGAGGTCCTGCGGATTGGGCAGCACAGCCTTGAGGAACTGCAACGGAACGATGTTTACCTTCACCGTCTTGGTGGGATCGTCGGCCAACGGAGCCTCGTAGGTCACCTCGTCGATGCGGCTCATACCCAGGTTCTGTATGCAGTCGAGATAGGTGAGATACTGCTGTCCGAAGGTCATCCAGAAGCGTGCGCGCTTGATGGTGGGATAGTTCTTCACCAGGCTCTCCAGTTCCTCGTGGTGCATGAGGTAGCTCTCGCGTCCACCGATGTTGGGGTAGTTGAGCTCCTTGTGAACCTCCAACGGCTCCGTCTCGATCCACTTTCCGTTCTCGTAATAGAGTCCCTTCTGTGTGATCTCGCGGATGTTGATCTCCGGATTGAAGTTGGTAGCGAAAGCCTTGTGGTGGTTTCCGGCGTTGCAGTCGACGATGTCGAGATACTCGATCTTGTCGAAGTGGTGCTTGGCGGCGTAGGCCGTGTAAGCCTGCGACACACCCGGGTCGAAGCCGCAACCGAGGATGGCGGTAAGGCCAGCCTGCTCGAAGCGCTCCTTATATGCCCACTGCCAGCTGTATTCGAAGTGGGCCTCGTCCTTCGGCTCATAGTTGGCCGTGTCGAGGTAGTTGCATCCGCAAGCCAAGCAAGCATCCATGATGGTCAGGTCTTGGTAGGGCAGGGCCAGGTTGATGACCAGCTCAGGCTTGTAGCTATTGAAGAGCGCCTTCAGTTGCTCCACGTCGTCGGCATCCACCTCGGCCGTCTTGATGTTCAAGTCGTAGCCCTTGTCGTGGATGGCTTTGGCCAGACGGTCACATTTCTCCACGTGGTGGCTGGCAATCATCAACTCGGAGAACACCTCCTTGTTTTGTGCAATCTTAAATGCGCAAACGGTGGCCACGCCACCAGCGCCAATCATTAATACTTTATGCATGTGTCTTGTTTGTGATTTTTTAGGTTCATGAATATGGTTTGCTATGGGCGCCCACGCTTGTTGGGCGCCCGTTTCGCTCACTTGATTTCATCACCGCGTATGCCCAGGGCGCTCAACATGGAGTAGCCCAGTATCTCCTGTCGGAAGTTGCCCCCCTCCATGGGTTGCATGGCGAAGAGCGTGATGCGCTGGTCGTTGTCCACATTGTGCAACATACGTCTGAGCTGTCCGTAGAGATCGCCCTGCTCGCCGTTGGGGATGACCATGAGGCGCTTCACCTCTGGGTGCTGGGTAATGGTTTGCACGGTGTCGAGGATGTAATCGTCTTTGCTCACCACATCGCCCACAGCGTAGGCGTTGACGAGAAACTCGCCGAATGTGGGGTCCTCGAAAGCCTGCGCGTTCAGTTCCTTGGCGTAGTTGGACGGTGCGAAGTTTTCGAGCTTGGTCTTACCCTTGTCGTGGACGAGCACCACCTGTGTTTCGTGCTTCACGCCCTCCGTGGCGCGCAACCCTCCGTCGAGGGCCACGTTGATGGCCCATCGGCTCAGGTCGGCCTGCGGTATGCGGCGGTTGAGTATGCGCTCAAACTGCACACTCAACTGGAAGGCCACATAGTCGATGTAATCGGCATCGGCTACGATGATGTTCTCGCTCATGCGGATATGGCTCGTGTCTTGTACGTTCACGTTTGGTGTCATGATGCTTATTCGCCTGTGCGGGGGTTAGAGGTTGGCCAGCTCAATCACCTTGTCGACGGCTGCGCTGATGCCATCGGCGTTCTTGCCGCCGGCCTGAGCGTAGTGGGGCTGACCGCCGCCACCGCCTTGGATGAGCTTGGCGGCCTCGCGGATCATCTTGCCAGCGTTGAGCTCATGCTCGCTCACCATGTCGTCGGACAGCATCACGGAGAGAGCCGGACGACCCTCGTGCACGGTGCCGAGCACGCACAAGAGGTTTGAGGAAATCTTCTCGCGAACCTTGAATACGATGTCCTTGGCCGAAGCGGGATCAATGGGCAGCGTGGCCTTCACCACTGTTGTGCCGTTGACGTTGATGGTGTTCTCCACGAGCTTCTTCACGGTGCGCTCCACAGCCTGCTGGCGGAAGCTCTCGATGCTCTTCTTCATGGCTGCGTTCTCCTCGATGTGCTTGGCGATGGTGGCCTTCAGGTCCTTGGCGTTGTTGAACAGGGCGCGGATGGCTTTCAGGGTGTCCTCCACCTGGTAGATGGCCTCCTCACACTGGTCGCCAGTAATGGCATCGATGCGTCGAACGCCCGCAGCCACGCTGCTCTCACCCAAAATCTTGAAGAAGCCGATGCGGCCTGTGCTTGTGGCGTGGATACCACCGCAGAACTCGCAAGTGGGACCGAAACGAACCACGCGAACCTTGTCGCCATACTTCTCGCCGAAGAGGGCGATGGCGCCAAGCTCCTTAGCCTCCTCGATGGGCACGTTGCGGTGCTCGTCGAGCGCGTAGTCTTCGCGAATCATCTTGTTGACCAAACGCTCTACCTGGCGCAACTCCTCGTCGGTTACCTTCTGGAAGTGGGAGAAGTCGAAGCGCAATGTTGTGGGGCTGACGAAAGAACCCTTCTGCTCCACGTGGCCGCCGAGCACCTGCTTCAGCGCATAGTCGAGCAAGTGGGTGGCGGTGTGGTTGGCAGCCGATGCGTTGCGCTTGTCGGTGTCGACGCAAGCCATGAAGTCGGCCTCGATGTTCTGGGGCAATTTCTTGATGATATGTACGCTCTGGTTGTTCTCGCGCTTGGTGTCGATGACGTCGACGGTCTCGTTCTCCGATACCAGGGAGCCTTGGTCGCCCACCTGGCCACCCATCTCGCCGTAGAAAGGCGTATGGTCGAGCACCACCTCGTAGAATGTGTTCTTCTTCTGTGTGACCTTGCGGTAGCGCAGGATGTGGCACTCATACTCGGTGTAGTCGTAACCCACGAACTCCTGTTCGCCATTCTTGATCTCCACCCAGTCACCGTTCTCCACGGCAGCGGCGTTGCGGGCGCGTGCCTTCTGCTTGGCCATCTCGCGGTCGAAGCCCTCCTCGTCGACGGTGAAACCGTTCTCGCCGCAGATCAGTTCGGTGAGGTCGAGCGGGAAACCGTAGGTGTCGAAGAGGCGGAAAGCCTTCTCGCCGTCGAGCTGCGTCTTGGCGTTCTTCTTCAGTTCGTCCATGTCGCCGTTGAGCAACTGGATGCCCTTCTCCAAGGTGCGCAGGAAGCTGTCTTCCTCCTCCTTGATGACACGGCTGATGAGCTCCTGCTGTGCGGGCAGTTCGGGGTAAGCGCCGCCCATCTCATGAACGAGCACGGGAACGAGCTTATACATGAACGGAGCCTTCTGGTCGAGGAACGTGTAGGCGTAGCGCACGGCGCGGCGCAGGATGCGGCGGATGACATAGCCAGCCTTGGCGTTGCTGGGCAACTGGCCGTCGGCGATGGAGAAAGCCACGGCTCTGAGGTGGTCGGCCACTACGCGGATGGCGATGTCGACCTTTTGCTCAGCGTTGGTGCCCTCGCCGTTGGGTCCTTCGGGGAAGGTGTGGCTGTATTTCTTGCCCGAGAGGTTCTCGATCTCGGTGATGATGGACGTGAAGATGTCGGTGTCGTAGTTGGAACTCTTGCCCTGCATGAGGCGCACCAGGCGCTCGAAGCCCATGCCCGTATCGATGACGTGCATCTTCAGCGGCTCCAGGCTGCCGTCGGCCTTGCGGTTATACTGCATGAACACGATGTTCCAAATCTCGATAACCTGCGGATGGTCCTTGTTGACCAGTTCCTCGCCAGGCACCTTGGCCTTCTCTTCCTCAGGGCGGAAGTCGATGTGGATCTCCGAGCAGGGACCGCAGGGGCCTGTGTCGCCCATCTCCCAGAAGTTGTCGTGCTTGTTTCCGTTGACGATGTGGTTCTTGGGGAAATGCTTTGCCCAGTAGCCGGCAGCCTCGTCGTCGCCGCCGAGGTTCTCGCTGGCGTCGCCCTCAAACACGGTGACGTAGAGGTCTTTCGGGTCGAGGTGGAGCACGTCGACCAGATACTCGTAGGCGTAGTCGATGGCGCCCTCCTTGAAGTAATCGCCGAAACTCCAGTTGCCGAGCATCTCAAACATGGTGTGGTGGCTCAGAGCCGAGTCGCGTCCCACTTCCTCCAGGTCGTTATGCTTACCGCTGACGCGCAGGCATTTCTGCGAGTCGGTGCGACGACGTGGGTCGGGTTCCTTGGTGCCGAGAATAATGTCTTTCCACTGGTTCATACCAGCGTTGGTGAACATGAGGGTGGGGTCGTCCTTGACTACAATAGGAGCCGAAGGTACGATGACGTGTCCTTTTGACTCAAAAAACTTCAAGTAAGAGTCGCGGATTTCATTAGCTGTCATCATTGTGATACTATTTTTTTGTTTTTGTGATGTCATGATTATCATCTGCAAAGGTACGAAAAAGATTGGAGAAGGTTCTTTCTGTACGCAATAATTTTCCTGAAAACACAAGGGTTCAGCCTCTTGTGCATTTCCAACCCTTCCAGAGTCTATTGGGGGAACCCTCGGATGTTTTAGGGAAATTCACCCTTCGCTTTATGGATTTCCCCTTTGCAAGCCATTGGAAAAGCACTATCTTTGCCATCGAAACAAGAAAAGCAGTAAGTAACACCCCCTTAAAACCAACAGTTATGAAACGTTTGTTTTTAGCTATCCTCGCTACGATGATGATGTTCACATCGGTTAGCGCTCAGAGACTCGCTGGCGTTAGGGCCGAAGCAAGTTTTATCACCGACCGCATGGTGGCCGAACTGGGACTCTCCAGTGCCCAACGTGGTAGCGTTCTCAATATCAACCTGGCTTATCTCAATGGTATCAACAGCTACCGCGACATCGACTCGTACATGTGGCACAAGCGCAACAAGGAGCTCAAGCGTATGCTCACGGGCAAGCAGTGGAAGCGCTACAGGGCTGCCAACTATTTCTATCGCCCCATCGGTTGGCGCGACCAGGCTTACGTACACTACATCTACGTGAAGTATCCGCAACATGGATATTGCGGTTATGACCACAAACATGGTCATCCGGGAAAGAAGATGAAGAAGCACATGAAGCATATGAAGAAGCATCATCGCGAGTTTCGCAACAATGGGCCTGAGGCCATCTACATGCGGCACGAAATGCGTCGCGGCACCATGAGAGGCGCAAGATAACGCAGGCGGCACCGTCGCAATAGACCAATATTACCAACACATGATACGCGCTGGATAGGAAACGACATGGGTCGCCCTATCCAGCGCTTCCATTTGGACTCCAATGATCATTAGGCCGGCCCTATGGTTGGTGTCTTTTGGGGGAGGGCGAATGGGGAAAGGCGCCCAGCCAGGGCGTGTGGGTTGAGGCGGGAAAAGGCTTACAAACAGAAAAATAGGACTGGTTAGTGGTTGGTGGGAAAATTTATTTGTAACTTTGCAGGCAAACAATTATCCATGTTGTTATGGTATTGAACACAGATAAGAACACGAAACTTTACTATTCCATCAAGGAGGTGGCACAGCTGATTGGTGTGAGCGAGAGCACTTTGCGTTATTGGGAAACCGAATTTCCCAGCATCAAGCCCCGTACGGTGAGCTCAACGAAGGTGCGCCAATACACCGAGAAAGATGTGGAGCAACTTAAAGTGGTGTATAACCTGCTGAAGGTGAGGGGTTTTAAGATTGCGGCCGCTCGCAAATACATGCGCGAGAACCGTCAGTCGGTGGATAAGTCGTCGGTGGTTCTCGAGACCTTGACAAGCGTGCGCAATGAGCTGAAACTTCTTCGCGATCAGCTTAACGGCCTCGTTTAACCCAAGTTGGTCATTAGATTTCAATTCTTGTTAGTGTTTGTTTCGAGCAGGTTGCGACATTCGCATTGAAGGCATAGCAGGCTATGGCGAAATGCGAATGGAAGCAAGATGCCGAAAGAAACGCTGACAAGAGTTGGAAAGAATCCAGAAGGTCCTAACAACCCACCTGTTTTGGTCTAATGACCGATTGGGGTTTAAGGCTGGAAGCGGGAATGGAAGGTTGGTCGACAGATGGCCGCCGATGTGTGGAGTGTAAGGATTTTTGGCGCAAAAGTTGTGCGGCTTTTTGGGTTGAAATAGCCAACGAAACCGTTGTTTCTCCGTACTCGCCGTCCCAGATCTGCGGCGTGCGTTCACCGTTAGGCACCTTTCGAGTTGCGATACCTACCTAACCGCACCTCGAAAGACCACGTCTCGAGGCTCGAAAGACCATGTATCGTCCCTCGGTTAGGCATGTTTCGCAGTGTGGAATGTTAAGCGTGGACTGTGAAAAAAAATCACTTTTGCGATAAGTTGCTGTTTGTCAGATTGTTAGGCAGATGCGCTGAGAATTGCGAATTTCCGCCCAATCTTTTTGTCGTCGCCAAAAACAATGTAGATTGCAATATAGTTTGTTGCCCTAATTCGCATCCCATACCCACAAAACGAGCTTCGTCCAGCACGCGCCGTCGTTTGAGTTTCATTTCAGCTCTAATAAAAAGCGCCGTATCAACTCTCCTATGATTTGGGGATGATGATACGGCCCTTTTGTTGTGTGGTCGTTATTGGGGTTAGATGATTTGCTGCACTTCTTTCATGTCGTCGATCTTCTTCAGGGCGTCGATGATGACCTTCACCTCGGCGCGATCGTGCACACGCACCTCAATCTGCCCCTCGAAGATTCCTTGGTTGGCGGTGAAATTCACTCGGCAGATGTTGATGTCCATCTTCTGCGAGATGACCTCCGATACATCGTGAAGCATGCCCTTGCGGTCTATTCCGTGCACCTCGATGGTGGCATCGAAGAAAAGTTGCTTGTGCATTTCCCACTTGGCGTCGAGGATGCGCGGGCCGTAGCTGGTCTTCAGTTTGCTGGCCACGCGACACGACCGCTTGTGGATCTCTACGTGGTTCTTGTTGTCGATGAAGCCGAGGATGTCGTCGCCGGGAATGGGGTGGCAGCATGAGGGGAAGATATACATGCCAATGGTGTCTTCGCGGATGATGCAAGGCAGTTTCTTGTTGAAGCCTTTGCCCACCACAAGCAGGCTCTTGCTGGGTTGCACAGTAACGTCGTTGCCCTTGTCTTTCTTTCCTTTGCCCAAGAAAGGCACAAACTTACGCCATCCGCCGCCACTCTTCTCTTTGTTGGCCTTGCCCTGAAGCACATCAAGATCCTTGTCGTCAAGCTCAATGGTTCCTTCGCCCAGAGCCTGGAAAAAGTCGTCGTGTTTGGGGAAATTGTGGTATTCGCAGAGCTTGTCGAGAATGGGAATCGACGATTCCATGTCGTTGGCTTTCAGCCAGTTGTTGAGAATGTCCTCGCCCTTCTTTTGCGACTCGCGGTTCTCGCGGCGCAACATGGCCTGTATCTTGCCCTTGGCTTTGGCCGTGGCCACAAAGCCAATCCATTCGGGTTTGACATGTTGCGAGTTGGAGGTGAGCACTTCCACCTGGTCGCCACTCTTCAGCTTGTGGCTCATGGGCACCAGTTTGTGGTTCACCTTGGCGCCGATGCAATGGCTGCCCAGGAAGGTGTGGATTTGGAAGGCGAAGTCGAGCACAGTGCAATCGGCCGGCATGGTCTTCACCTCACCTTTCGGCGTGAAGACGAATATCTCCGAGGCGAAGAGGTTCATCTTGATGGAGTCGAGGAAGTCCATGGCGTCGGGCTGTGGATCGTCGAGAATTTCCTTGATGGTTCCCAGCCACTTGTTGAGCTCATCCTCATCCTCCTTGAAGTCGCCCTCCTTGTATTTCCAGTGGGCGGCGAAGCCTTGTTCGGCAATCTCATCCATGCGCTCGGAGCGTATTTGCACCTCAATCCATTGGCCTTGGTTGCTCATCATGGTAACGTGGAGCGCCTGATAGCCGTTGGCCTTGGGATGGTTCACCCAGTCGCGCAGACGGTCGGGATGACTCTTGTATATCTGGTTGAGGGCCACGTAGATACGGAAGCACTCGTTGATCTCATCGTTTCGGTTGTCGGGATGGAACACGATGCGCACGGCCAAGATGTCGAACACCTCGTCGAAGGTGACGTGCTTGTTCTGCATCTTGCACCAGATGGAGTAAGGACTCTTGATGCGGGCCTTGATGTGGTAGCTGATTCCCATCTGGTCGAGCTTCTTGCGGATGGGCGCCGTGAAATCGTCGAAGAGCTTGTCGCGCTGTTCCTTGGTGAAATTGAGCTTGTTGGTGATGTCGGCGTAGGCCTCGGGGTGCTCATAGCGGAAACTCAGATCCTCCAGCTCCGTCTTGATTTTGTTGAGTCCCAAGCGGTTGGCCAGCGGCGCATAGATGTAAAGCGTCTCGCCCGCAATCTTGTATTGCTTGTTGGGAGCCTGCGAGGCCAGGGTGCGCATGTTGTGCAGGCGGTCGCAAATTTTGATGAGGATGACGCGGATGTCGTCGCTCATGGTGAGCAGAAGTTTCTTGAAGTTCTCTGCCTGCGCTGAGGCATGGTCGCCAAATATACCACCGCTGATCTTGGTGAGGCCGTCCACAATCATGGCGATCTTAGGCCCGAAGATGTTCTGCAGGTCCTCCACCGTGTAGTCGGTGTCTTCCACAACGTCGTGGAGCAGGGCCGCACAGATGCTCGTCGAGCCCAGCCCCATCTCCTCGCAGGCTATCTGCGCCACGGCAATGGGGTGCATGATGTAGGGCTCGCCCGACAGGCGGCGCACACCCTTGTGGGCTTGGCGCGCAAAGTTGAACGCCTTGGTAATGATGTCTACCTTCTTGCGGTGGCGCGTATGGAGGTACGTGTCTAACAGATGATGAAACGCATCGGTGATCAGCTTGTCGTCAGCGGCCTCGCGCTCTTTGTTTTTCAGCTCTTGCTCATCCATGACATTGGGGTTTTATGGGTATGACTTGGCGAATGGGAAAACGTGTGAAAAGGCTTCTTGGGGGGTGTATCCTTAGGATGGGAGGTGATTATTTCACCTTAATCTTCTTACCGGCTCTGATGCTGTTGCCCTTGATGCCGTTCAGCTTGCGCAACTTGGACACGGTGGTATGGTGGCGCTCAGCAATCTCGCTCAGGGTGTCGCCGTTCTTGATGGTGACGTTCTTTGAGCGTGCGGTACGCTTCTTGCTCTTGCTGCTTCTCGACCTCTTGCTACTTGAGCGGCTTTTGCGGCTCGCGCTGCTTCGGCTTGTTGCCGTGGTGGTCTTGCGCTCGGTGGCATCATTTTCGTTGCCATCCATGACGGTGGTCACGAGGTTTCCATCGGTGGCAGAGGCGCTTGCGGCATGGCTGTTGGGGTTCTCGATGCGCACCACCTGGTTGTTGTGCACCACGTAAGTGCCGCCGTCGGTAGGTCCGGCCTCCTTGCGCTTGGGCACGTAGTTCTTAGGATTGAAGGCGTAAACAGCCTCCTCGTTGTCGATGAACACGTTCACCAGGTCGGCGGGAAGGCGCAGAGCCGACAGCTTGCTGCTCCCATTCACAATGTTGCGACGGTATTGGGGGTTCAGGTCTTCCAGTTGCTCGATGTCGATTCCTATCACATGGGCTATCTGTTCGAAGTGAACGTCGCGGTCGAGCATGATGGTGTCGGTCTTGGCGGGCAGGTCGGCCGAAAGCGGGCAGATGTTGTGCTCGCAATAGTAATTCATGATGTAGTTGGCGGCTATGAAGGCGGGCACATATCCGCGTGTCTCCTTTGGCAGCAGGGAGTAGATCTTCCAATAGTCCTTCTCGCCCTTCAGGCGGTGGATCGACTTGTTGATCTTCTCCGGTCCACAGTTGTATGCGGCGATGACCAGGTTCCAGTCGCCAAAGATCTTGTAGAGGTCGCTCAGGTAATGGGCGGCGGCGTATGATGCCTTGATGATGTCGCGACGCTCATCAACCAGCGAGTTGATGGTCAGTCCGTAACGTTTGGCGGTGGGAAGCATAAACTGCCACAGGCCCACGGCCTTGGCGCGCGATACGGCCTTGGGGTTGAGGCCCGACTCGATGACGGGCAGGTATTTGAGCTCCAAGGGCAGGTCGTAGGCCTCGAGGGCCTCTTCGAAGGTCGACATGTAGAAGTTTTGCGCGCCGAGCATGTAGGCCACCTTGCGGCGAAGGTCGCTGCTGTAACGGTCGATAAACTTCTGAACGATATCGTTGTAGGGCATCTCGATGATGGTGGGCAAGTGTGCGAGTCGCTCCTTGTAAACCTCTTGGTCGTAAACCGGGTTGACATCGGGCAGGTTGCAATCGCTGTCGGCTTTGAGATGCATCTTCGCGTTGTAGAGGTTCATGAGGCTGTCGAGCTCCTGTGTCATGGAAGCCGGCAGTTCGATGTTTTCCTTTTTGCCTTGGTAGTTGGTGACTTCCACCGTCTCCTCCTCGTTGATTTGTGCGAGGGTGGGGGTGGCGCAGCCCATCATGAGCAAGGCAATCCATAATGATATTTTCTTCACGGTTCTATTCTTTTTATGTTTCCCATGCGTGTGGAGTGGTGTGCCCACGCGCGAGGAGTAACGATTCGTATAATGTTTTGGGGGTGTGGGCCTTTGCTTAGAAGCTCAGGCTGCATTGCAGGCCGATGGCTGCGTGGCTCAGGGGGCCTTGGCTTGGGTTGGCGTTGAGCACCGCGGGAGCGATGTTGAGGCTCAAGTCGGGCGATATGTCAAACTCCGACAGCGATGCGTCGACGTAGGCGTCGATGACCGAGAAGGCGTAAACGCCCACCATGACAAAGAAGCTCATGTCGCGCCAACGGCGGTAACGGTCCTTTCGTTTACGGAAGATTTCCTGCCAGCGGGCCTTATTGGCTTCTGTGATTTGTGTTCCGAGGTGCAGAAACTGGTTGTAGCTCTCGGTTGTGGGGTCGTTGTCCATGATGTCGAGGTATGCCTGACTGTAGTCGCGATACATCATGTTGTTCCAACGCATGGCGTAGGCGCATCCCACAAACCCACCGTATATGATGGGAAGTTTCCAATATTTGCGGTTGTAAATCTGTCCGGCTCCCGGCAGGACGAGTGCCATCCATAGCGCGCGTTTGGGTGAGGGTCGCCATGTGCTCCAGTTGCGCTTGTGGCGGACGGATGCGCTGTCGATGACGGAGAGTGCCTTGGTGTCGACAGCCAACAGTTGTTCGCCGTCGATGCGCACGCTGTCGTCGGCCAACGCTATTGGCTTCAACGACCGATGGGCCGGGGCGTTCGCCGCCACGGAATCGGTTTGGGCGTGGGCCGATGGCGCACCCATGAGCAGGGCGGTGGCCATTGCCACCTGTGTGATTATGGTCTTAAGACGTTTCACCTATTGCTGTTTGATTTGGTCGAAAATCATCATGATGCGCTCCAATTCGTCGGCGTTGTTGAAGGGAATGCTAATCTTTCCCTTGCCTTTGCTGGAGCAGGTCATCTGCACTTTGGTTTGGAGGAATGACGACAGGCGGTCTTTCAGTTGGTTGAACTCCTCGGGAAGTTGTGGCTTGGCCACAATTTTTTTCTTTCCGTCCTCAATGTCGTCGCCGTTTTTCAGGTGTTGCGCAATTTCCTCCACCTTGCGGACCGACCATCCGTTCTTCAGGATCTCCTTGAACACCTTGAGCTGCAACGACGGACTGTTGAGCGCCAGCAGGGCACGGGCGTGGCCCATGTCGATCTCTTTCTTCTGCAAGGCCATCTGCACCTGTGCCGGCAACTTCAGCAGTCGGAGGTAGTTGGCGATGGCTGTGCGGCTCTTGCCCACACGCTCCGACACCTTCTCCTGGGTCATGCCTGTCTGTTCGAGCAAGTGTTCGTAGGCCAGGGCTATTTCGATGGCGTTGAGGTCCTCGCGCTGGATGTTTTCCACGAGCGCCATCTCCATGACGCTCTCGTCGTCGATGGTGCGGATGTAGGCGGGAATGCTCTTCAGTCCGGCCATCTGCGAGGCGCGCCAACGACGCTCGCCGGCTATGATTTGGAAGCGGTTTTCGGCTATCTGGCGCAGGGTGATGGGTTGAATGATGCCTATCTCGTGGATGCTGACGGCCAACTCCTTCAGTGCGTCCTCGTCGAAGAGGCTACGGGGCTGGTCGGCGTTGGGCTCAATCTGGTCCAGCGGTATCTCGTTGATGGTCGACGACCCTGCTGTGCGCACGGCCTCCGTAGAGAGCAGCGCGTCGAGTCCTCGACCTAAGGCGTTGTATTTCTTGCGTACTGTCATGGGTGTGGTTTAATGTTCGTGGCCAATGATTTCCTTCGCCAAGGCCAAATGGTTCTTGGCACCTGTGGAGTCGGCGTCGTAGAGAATGACGGGCAGACCGTGGCTGGGGCTTTCCGAGAGCTTCACGTTGCGCTGGATGACGGTCTTGAAAACCAATTCCTGGAAATGGCGTTTCACCTCGTCGTAGATTTGGTTGGCCAGGCGCAGACGACTGTCGTACATGGTCAGCAGGAATCCCTCGATCTCCAGTTTCGGGTTGAGTTTGCTCTTGATGATCTTGATGGTGTTGAGCAGTTTGCTGATTCCCTCCAATGCAAAATACTCGCATTGCACAGGGATGATGACCGAGTCGGCAGCCGTCAGCGAGTTGACGGTGATGAGGCCCAATGAGGGTGAGCAGTCGATGAGTATGTAATCGTACTCCGTCTTCAGTGGGTCGAGAATTTTCTTGATGACCTTCTCGCGGTTGTCGAGGTTGAGCATCTCTATCTCGGCACCCACCAGGTCGATGTGGCTGGGTATGATGTCGAGCCCTTCAATGTCGGTGGTGTAGATGGCGTCGCGCACATCGGCGTGGTCGATGATGCACTCATAGAGCGAGCAATCCACTTCGCTGATGTCTACTCCCAATCCGCTGGATGCGTTGGCCTGCGGGTCAGCGTCGACGACGAGAACCTTCTTTTCCAGCGTGGCCAGCGATGCAGCCAGATTGATGGTGGTGGTTGTCTTGCCCACACCGCCCTTCTGATTAGCTAATGCAATGATTTTTGCCATTTTCCGAATATCTTTTCTTTTTTCGAGCAAACCCTGTTGCAACAAGGTTTTGAATGCAAAGATACATATTTTGTGCGAAAAAGAAGATAATTAAAGGTTTTTTCGTACTTTTGCAAGGCAAAACTTTTTGAAAAGATGGAAAACAAAAGACCTTTGATACTGATATCGAACGATGATGGATATCACGCCCCTGGAATTCGCAAATTGGTGGAGTTTGTCAAGGACATGGCCGATGTGCTGGTTTGTGCCCCTGAGGCCGCTCGCTCGGGTTATTCCTGCGCCTTCTCGGCTGTCGATTATTTGCGGCTGAAACCTCGCCACAACATGGGCGACACAATGGTCTATTCGTGCACCGGAACGCCTGTCGACTGTGTGAAGATTGCGCTCGACCAATTGTGCGCGGAGCGTCGCCCAACGCTGATTCTCAGCGGCATCAATCACGGAGACAATTCGTCTGTGAATAATCATTACAGCGGAACAATGGGCGTGGCCAAGGAAGGTTGCATGAAATACATCCCTTCTGTGGCCTTCTCGAGTTGCTATTACGATGAGAACGCCAACCTGGAGCCCTTACGTCCGTATGTTCAGCGCATTGTTGGCGACGTGCTGCAAAAGGGGCTTCCCAAGGGTGTTTGCCTCAATGTGAACTTCCCCGCCGCCCAGAAATTTAAGGGTATCAAAGTGTGCCGAATGACTTTTGGTAGTTGGATTGAGGAGACGCTGAAGGAACGCCATCCGCGTGGCTATGATTATTATTGGGTGGTGGGCAAGTATCGCAACGATGAGCCGGGTGTGGAAGGCACCGATCAGTGGGCGCTCGACAATGGCTACGTGGCCATCACGCCCACGCAGATTGATGTGACGGCCTATGATGCGATGGATGGCCTAAAGCAGATTTATGAATAAAACACTACGATTTTTCTTGAAAAAAGATAATTCATGAGATACTATCTGATAGTTGGCGAGGCGTCGGGCGACCTCCATGCTTCCCGGTTGATGCACGCCCTGAAGAGCGAGGACAGCCAAGCGGAGTTTCGCTTCTTTGGTGGCGACCTGATGGCTGCGGAGGGTGGATGCCGTGTGAAGCATTATAAGGAGTTGGCTTACATGGGCTTCGTGCCGGTGTTGCTCCACTTGCGCACCATCTTTAGCAACATGGCGATGTGCAAGCGCGACATCGTGGAGTGGAACCCCGATGTGGTGATTCTCGTGGATTATCCGGGATTCAACCTCGACATAGCGAAGTTTGTGCATGCCGAGACGCGGATACCGGTTTATTACTACATATCGCCCAAGATATGGGCGTGGAAGGAATGGCGCATCAAGCGCATCAAGCGCGATGTTGACGAGTTGTTCTCTATTCTGCCTTTCGAGGTTCCGTTCTTTGAGGGGAAGCACCATTTCAAGATTCATTACGTAGGCAACCCCACTGTGGAAGAGGTCGACGGTTTTCGCGCGTCGTACCAAGAGAGTTGTGAGGCGTTTTGTTTGCGTCATCAGCTCGACCCCAAGCGACCTATCATCGCCTTGTTGGCGGGCAGCCGAAAACAAGAAATCAAGGACAACCTGCCCTCGATGATTCGGGCGGCGGCACCCCTGGCCGAGAAGAGTGGTGACGTTGGACAAGGCGCGCAGGCGCCGATGGAGCCTTACCAACTGGTGGTGGCGGGTGCGCCCGGCATCGACCACAATTATTATGAGCCCTTTGTGGGTGGTCAGCCTGTGCGTATGGTGACTGGTGAGACCTATCAGTTGTTGGCTCATTCCACGGTAGCGCTGGTCACCAGTGGCACGGCTACGTTGGAGACGGCTCTTTTCGGCGTGCCGCAGGTGGTGTGCTACAAGACGCCACTACCGCGCCTCATGCGTTTCGCCTTCAACCATATCATACAATGTAAGTTTATCTCGCTGGTCAATCTTATTGCTGATCGGGAGGTTGTGCAGGAGTTGTTTGCCGACCGTTTCCGAGTGGATGAGATACGCGGGGAACTGGCCAAGTTGTTGCCTGGCCGTCAGGGCCGTCAACAGATGATGCGCGATTATGAGGCTGTAAGGGCCGCCCTGGGCAAGGAAGTGGCGCCCGACAACGCTGCCCATATCATGGTGAAGATGCTCAAGAGAAACGCAGACAAGTGTTGAAAAGAATCGGAACATCTTGGTAATTTCCCCATTTCGGTCTAATGGCCGTTTTGGGGGTGTGGTAACAAAACAGTTAAGCTATTATTTCCGGGCCGATTTCTTGCGCCTCGGAAATAATAGCTTAACAATGATAGGATGTGGCGATTGCGCTTACAGCATGGTGATGGTGTAAAGATAAACCACAGCTGCGGGTATGGCCATGAGGCTTGAGTCGAAGCGGTCCATCATGCCGCCGTGTCCGGGCAGGATGCTGCCGCTATCCTTTACGCCCAATGTGCGCTTAAACAGGCTCTCCACCAAGTCGCCCCAGGTTCCAAACACCACGACCACCAGTCCCAAACCTATCCAGCCTACCATGCTGAGCGTGTGGGTCTCGGCGCCTTTGTTGGCCAGGTAGCCGATGATGGCCGCCACGATAATGACCAGTATGCCGCCGCCAATGCTGCCTTCCCATGTCTTACCCGGTGAGATGCGTGGGAACAGTTTGTGCTTGCCCAGCAGTGAGCCGGCAAAGTAAGCGCCCGAATCGTTCACCCAAAGGAAGACGAAGACGCTCAGGGGCAGCAACATGTCGTAGCTGACGCCACTGCCGTCGGGAGCCATCTCGAAGGCGAGAATGTTGATGAGCGAGAAGCCCATGGCAATATACACTTGTCCGAACATGGTGTATGCCCAATCGTTGATGGCGTTCTTGGTGTTGGCGTAGAGCTCGCTGATGAGCAGGTAAACTATGGTCAGCACATAAGGAACCATGACGATGAAGTTGCTCACGATTCCCGTTCGCCATGCAGCCACGGCGATGAAGAGGTAAACGCCGGCCACGGTCGATATGAAGCGGTTCACTTGCACGTAGGCAGCATTGTCGTTGACCAGTCCTGTGTACTCCCACATCGTCAGTCCGGTGATGAGGGTGAAGAGCAGGATCATTGCCCGGGGATTGAGAAATCCCGCTACCATCACGGCTACGAAGAGCACTCCTGTGATGGATCTCACAATCAGGTTCTTTTGTTTTTCTGTCATGTCTGTCAGTGTTTTTATGCCCTTGCGAAGGCCATGGCTTGGCACCTGTGGGGGCTTATGCCTTGTTGGTATCTTGCGTTTCGTCGTTGCTGCCCTGTTCGTTGGTCAGGCGTTTCTGCTCGGCTTGCGCAGCGTCGTGCTCGGCTTGCGCCTGCTTCACGATGTCGGGCATGTCTTCCAACTTAGGCTCGTCTTCTTTTTCTTTCTCTTTGGCCAGTCGTTCATTCTCTTGGATGATCTCTTCCGAGCGGCTTGCCCAAGGGCGCTTGCCAAAGATTTTCTCCACGTCGTCGGCGTAGATTACTTCCTTGCTGAACAACAGTTCGGCCAGTTGGTGATGGCCCTCCTTGTGCTGGGTCAGGATGTCCTTGGCGCGAGCATACTCCTCATTGATCATCTTGAGCACCTCATCGTCCATGATCTTGGCCGTTGTTTCGCTATAGGGACGCTGGAACTGGTAGTCCTGATTGTTGTAATAGCAGATGTTGGGCAATTTCTCGCTCATTCCTGCGTATGCCACCATGCCGTAAGCGCTCTTGGTGGCGCGCTCCAGGTCGTTCATGGCACCCGTTGAAATCTGTCCCACAAAGAGATCCTCAGCGGCTCGTCCACCCAGCAGGGCGCACATTTCGTCGAGCATTTCCTCCTTGGTGGTGATCACTCGCTCCTCGGGCAGGTACCAAGCGGCGCCTAAAGCCTGTCCGCGTGGCACGATGGTTACCTTGATCAGCGGGTTGGCGTGGCGGCAGAACCAGCTGATGGTGGCGTGTCCGGCCTCATGGATGGCGATGGAACGCTTTTCCTCGGCAGTCATCACCTTGGTCTTCTTTTCGAGTCCGCCGATGATGCGGTCTACGGCGTCGAGGAAGTCTTGCTTGCTTACCGTGCTCTTATTGTGGCGAGCTGCGATGAGGGCAGCCTCGTTACACACGTTGGCGATGTCGGCGCCCGAGAATCCCGGCGTCTGTCGGGCCAGGTAGTCGATGTCGAGCGTGTGGTCGGTCTTCAGCGGTTTCAGGTGCACCTGGAAGATGGCCTTTCGCTCGGCCAGGTCGGGCAGGTCCACGTGGATCTGCCTGTCGAAACGTCCGGCGCGCAGCAATGCCTTGTCGAGCATGTCGACACGGTTGGTGGCTGCAAGCACGATGACACCCGAGTTGGTGCCGAATCCGTCCATTTCGGTGAGCAGTGCGTTGAGCGTGTTCTCGCGTTCGTCGTTGCCACCCATCGAGGGGTTCTTGGAGCGTGCGCGTCCCACGGCGTCGATCTCGTCGATGAAGATGATGCACGGAGCCTTTTGCTTGGCTTGTGCGAATACGTCTCTGACGCGCGATGCGCCCACACCGACAAACATCTCAACGAAGTCGGAACCCGACATGGAGAAGAAGGGCACGCCCGCTTCGCCCGCCACGGCTTTCGCAAGCAAGGTCTTACCGGTTCCCGGAGGGCCAATGAGCAGCGCTCCCTTGGGAATCTTTCCGCCCAGTTCGGTGTATTTCTGTGGGTTCTTGAGGAAGTCGACGATCTCCTGCACCTCTTGTTTGGCACCCTCCTGGCCTGCTACGTCCTTAAAGGTTATGCCCATCTCGCCAGCCTTGTCGTAGAGCTTGGCCTTGCTTTTCCCCACGTTGAAGATGCCGCCTCCGCCGCCTCCGCCACGCATGCCGCGTGTCATGTACCAGAAGAAGAATATCAATGGCAGGAGCCACAGCACATTGACCAAGAGGTTGAGCATGTCGCCGCTCTTCTCGTTCTTATAGCTGAAGCTCTTCAGCTTTCCGCTTTTCTGTTGCGTGTCGAGGTATCGCTCAAGCTCGTCGACCGAGCCAAACTCCACCTTGACATAGGGGCTTGATCCTACCTGCTGGGCCGTCTGTTGGAAGACGTTGCGGATGTATTTGGCCTTGACGAACATCTGGAGCGTGTTCTCGTCCTTGTTGATGATGACGTTGTCGGCGTAACCTTTCTCCACATACGACTTGAAGTCGGTGTAAGAGGCATCCTTGCTGGCGCCTGCCGATTTGGCCAAGGAGTCGCCGCCGCCCGTGAAGAACAAGAATGCCAGGGCCACGGCAATGAAGATGTATAGCCAGTTCATGTTGAACCGGGGCATCTTGGGTTGGTTATCCTTGTTGGGGAAGGGATGGTTGTTGTTTTCCATGATTACTTATTGATGTGTGTGCTTGGTCGGCACTTGCCTGTTGGTGTGCCAACGATCAGTCGATATTGGGCAACCTGGTCAGTTTGGCGTCTTCCCAAAGGTTCTCCAAGTCGTAGAATGTTCGCAGTTCGGGAACGAAGATATGCACCAGGACGTCTACGAAGTCGATGGCCACCCATTGGTTGGCTCCCAGTCCGTTCACTCCAACGGGCTTCTCCTTCAGTTCCTTTCGGCACACTTCGCTGATCGATTCGGCGATGGCCTCCACCTGTGAGGGTGAGTTGCCCTGGCAGATGACGAAGCTCTTTGCGATGGCTCCGTCGATGTGGCTCAGGTCGGCGATGACGATGTCTTGTCCTTTCTTCTCTTGGATACCTTTGATAATGGCGTTTACAAGATTTGTTGTCTCTGTCATTAAAATGTTCTTAATAATACGATTGTCGTGATAATTATCTTAGATAGTTGGTACAAAGTTACATCAAATCATTGACATATCCTTGGAAAAACATACATATTTGATGTTTTTTATGAACTAAGTGCATTCCTTAAGGTTCGCGCCTTTCTACCTTATTATATATGTTGGCTATGATGCGATGCGAGCTGTGAAGATCCGAATTGGGGTGTTTTGTTGAAAAAGGAGAAAAAATAATAGATTTTGCGAAAAAAGTTGGTGAAACCTTTGGTGGTTTCGAGAAAACCCACTACCTTTGCACTCGCAATTCAGAAATGAATACGCAAGGAACTTTGGGGTATGGTGTAATGGTAACACTACAGATTCTGGTCCTGTCATTCATGGTTCGAGTCCGTGTACCCCAACAATAAACCAAATTGCTTTCAACGGCAGTTTGGTTTTTTTGTTTTATAACGCTTATGGTATCAAGAGAAAAATGGATAGTCCGACTGGCGTATGTGGCGCTGTCGTTGTTGTTCGTCGGCATGTTGGTTTGGCCTTGCTTGGGTCAGGCCCAGGGTTCTGGTGCGCCCCGAAAAGGTCTTTTGTGGCGTGCAGGGACGGTTGTCAGCCCACAGGAGGTGGATAGGGTAGGTGTGGAGCGGTGCTTCCGTGTGGAACCGATACCCGACGAGGTGTTTGCCCGCATGCGTGGCAAGTCGTACCCTGCTCACTGCCGCGTGAGCCGTGAGAGCTTGCGATATGTACGGTTGTTGCATCGCGATGCGGACGGTAGGATTCGCATGGGTGAGTTGGTGTGCCACAAAGAGGTGGCTTCCGACATGCTTCGTATCTTCCGTCGGCTCTATGATGAGCGCTATCCCATCCAAAGTGTGCGGTTGATCGATGACTTTGGGGCAGACGATGAGCGGTCGATGCGCGCCAACAACACCAGTTGTTTCTGCTATCGTGAGGTGAAAGGGTCGAGTAAGCTCTCGGCTCATGCCCTTGGGACAGCGGTTGACATCAACCCCCTTTACAATCCTTATTATCGCAAGCATCGCAATGGCAAGGTGACGATCCAACCGTCGAATGCCGCCAAATACTGCGATCGCATGGCATCTTTCCCCTATAAGATTACACGTGGCGACCTGGCCTATCGTCTCTTTGTAGCCCACGGCTTTCGTTGGGGAGGCGCTTGGCGCACGGTAAAGGACTATCAGCACTTTGAGAAATAGTTCCTCATCAGCCATCAGGTCTTGCTTTCAGCTGGCCAAGGTTTACCCTCGATCGGCCATGGTTTAATTTCCGTCGGCTATGGTTTAATTCCCGTCGGCCATTAGGTCTTGCTTTCAATTGGCCATTAGAATTGAGCCCCAATTGGTCTAATGACCGATTGGGGATTATTTGTGCTCTCTTGATTCTTCCCCCCTGCATCTTATATCAGCAAACAGCCCTCTCCGTGCGTTGTCTTTCGCACGGAGAGGGCTGTGATTGTTGTGGCTACGATTGATTCGGCGGTTGTGGTCCGTGGCGTAGCGTTCAGGCGCTTGGGTGCCGCTTAGTTTTTGTTTTCCGCAGCTTCGTTGGCCGTCTTCTCTTCCTTGTTCTGGTTGTCGATGGCCTTGATCTTCTGGCGTGTCAGCTCCACCTCGTCCTTGAGCTTCTGCACCTTGCGGTTCATCTCGTCGACGAGTGAGTTGCCGCGCTTGCTGGCGATGTTGAGGAATCCGAGGTTGTTCTCGTAGGTCGACACCTCTTGCTTGAGCTGCTCATAGCGGCGCATGAGGCGTGAACGCTCGTTGTCGACGGCGTCTTCTCCTCGCTTGGCCACACTCTTGAGGTTGCTCTTGAAGTTGTCGAGGCGGCGGCGCTGTGTGGAAATGTGCAAGTCCTTGTAGATCTTGTCGAGCACATCGTGGAACTCCTTGTACACCTTGTCCTTCTCCCTGTAGGGCACATGGCCGATGCCGTTGTATTCCTCGATGAGCTGCTGCACCTTCTCCTGCATATTGTCGGTAGCTTCCTCGGCTATAGCCTTCAGCTGCTCTATGACGTTGCGCTTCTTCTTCAGGTTGGCGTTCTCCTCGCTTCTTGTGCCGGCGTGAGCGGCCTTGCGTGCGTCGAAGAAGTGGTTGCAGGCCGTGAGGAAATCGCTCCAGAGTTTGTCGCCCAATTTCTTGGGCACTGTTCCGATGGTCTTCCACTCCTTCTGCAGGGCCACGAGCTTGTCGCTGGTAGCCTTCCAGTCGGTTGAGTCGGCGAGTTCCTGTGCCTGAGCCACGAGGGCGCGCTTCTTCTCGGCGTTCTCGGCAAAGCGCTGCTTCATCTCCTTGAAGTGTGCAGCCTTGTTGGTGAAGAACTCATCGCAGGCGGCGCGGAAGCGTTCGAAGATCTTCACGTTCATCTTCTGCGGTGCGAATCCGATGCTCTTCCATTGCTGTTGGATAGCGATGATCTGCTTGCTGTGGTTCTCCCAGTCGCTTGAGTTCTTGTTCTCCTCCTTGGCGATGGCCTCCACCTGCTCGCAAAGCTCGGTCTTTTTCTGCAGGTTCTCTTCCTCCTGGGCTCTCAGCTGCTCAAAGTGCTGCTGGTGCTTCTTGTTGATGACGGTGCTGGCGGCCTTGAAGCGGCTCCATATTTCCTCGCGAAGCTCCTTGGCAACGGGGCCAATCTCTCGATACTGTACGTGCAGCTCCTGCAACTGGTGGAATGCGCTCACCACATCATCCTCAGTGCCCAGGCGCTCAGCCTCTTCGCAAAGCTTGGTCTTCAGTTCCAAGTTTTTCTTGAAGTCGTACTCGCGTGCCTCGCGGTTGAGGTTGAGCAAGTCGTAGAACTGCTCCACATAGAGTTGGTAGTTGCGCCACACCTCGTTGGCCTTCTCAGCGGGAACGGCCTTGATGTCTTTCCATTCCTGCTGCAGGGCCTTGAACTCATTGTATGACTTGTTGGCCTCCTCGGGTGAGGTAGCCATGGTTTTTATCTTTTCGATGATTTCCAGCTTTCGCTTGAGGTTGCTCTCTTTCTCAGCCTCTTGCTGCTGGAACAGCTTGGCGCGCTTCTCTCTGATGACCTGCATCTGCGCCTTGAAGTCGTCTTCGTCCTCATCGGGTGTCACGACATACTTCTCGGGGTCGCCTCCGGCCTCCAGGTAATCTTTCTGTTGCTGCTCGCGCTCTGCTACGTGGAACCTGTAGAAAGCCGACTTCAGGTGCTCCACCTCGTCTTTGTTGGGAGCATCCTCGCTGCTGGCTATTTCCTTGGCACGCGCCAGCACCTCTTGCTTGTTGGCGTAGATTTTCTTGAATGTCTCTTCCTTGGGTGCGCCCTCAGCGTCGTCCGTTTGGGCTTCAGCCACCTCTTGGTTGCTGGCCACATTGTCGGCTTTCGCCTCCGGCTTGTCGTTGGGCGTTGCTTCCGCCTTCACCTCTTCGGTGCTCACATTCTCCACTTCAGAAGCAGCTTGCGCTGTCTTCTGCTCGTTTTCAAACTTGTCCTGCTGCAGAACATTCTCTTGAGAGTCCATCATGTCACTGTTTTAAGTTTATGACTCAGGTTCCTGTGCCATGCCCTTTGCGCAACGATAGCCGTTGAAGGGCGTGGCGACCAATGTTTTAAATTATTTTGTGCAAACTTAAACAAAAAAAACGGATATGGCAACAAATCGATGTTTTTTTTTCGTTGCATGGCCCTTTTTGTGGTCCTTGCCCTTTCATCGCTGGGCGAAGGCAAGGGCCATCTGGCTAATAATACTCTTCTTCGGTTATCTTGGCCTTGACGGGCTCACCGAATGATTCCTTGAGGAGATTCTCATAGTCCATTTTCCTAAGCATCTTGACCTCTTGCTCTTCTTGCGGGGTCTTGGCATGGGTGAGCACCTCGTCGAGTGCCAGAAAGTAAGCCATCTTGCCATCCTTGAACAGGATGACGCTGGCTCGGTTGATGCGGTCGTCAAAGTTGTGCTTGGTGCTGATCAGAGCGTCGTAGAGTTCAATGGCTTTGGCAAAGGCCTTGCGTGCCCGTGCGCGGTCGCCTTGATAGTCGCGTGCCATGCCCTCGACCGTGTAGAACTGCGGGTCCTGCGGATACACCCGGTGCAGGGAGTCGAGGCATGGATACAGGTTTTGGAAGTCATGGCTGCGCATCAATGCGTCAATACGCATTCCGGCTTGAAAGCGTTCTTGCTTGGCTTCCTGTTGCCTGTCTGCGCGCACCTTGCACAACCACAATGTGAGAGCCAATGCACACACCAAGATGAAGAGGGTCTTGATAGTGAGCGTTTTGATGTCATTTTTCATAATAAATGTTGTTAAAACATTATTGATGAATTATATTTGCTCGTGCCTTATCAGCACGCAACAATCTTTTCAGTTCATGATTACGCGAAGGCTAAACGTCTGGTCTCACCATAGTTTTCTGTTTTCTTTTTCATAAGAGCACTTGCTCGATCTTTTCTTGAGGGCGGCAAGGGATATCCGCTTGAAAGGATGGTCCTCATAGTAGTCATATTTCGACTTGTGCTTGTGGATGACGATGCCCTCCTTGGAAAAAGATGCTTGATAGCCGACACTGTCTTGGAAAGCCTTCGCCTCTTGCAACCATAAGTGACCGCCTTGCTTGAGCGCATCGGCTGTGGAGTGGACCGTCACTTTGATGGGGCCGCTCAAGAATTGCGTCTTGCGTGAATCCAACACAAACGAGAAGCCGTCCCCATGATTTTGGATGTTCTCCATGGGAAGGACGAAAAAGCCAGGGTAGTAGCCTTCACGTGCCTCAGAAAACTCGTCGCTGGTTCCCCAAAAGTAACCAGTTGCTACTTTTCCATCCTTTTAGGATAATTCCAAGATGCTGGTCGAGCATTCATCATATTCTTCCTGAAAAATGTAATACACCATGGAGTCGAGTTTAGGAGTGCTTTCACCAACTTCAGTTATTCGAGTTGTGGAGCACGAATAAGTTCCCAAACTAAACAACAGCGGCACCAACGCTTTTGTCATTGTTGCAGATTTTCTCGTTAACATGTCTAATGGGATATTTAGTAACTTCTTATACCTGTCCTTGCCCACAAAAATGAAGCTGGCTTCCCCGCGTCCCTTGCGCAGTGAACGATAGGGAAACCAGCGTTAGGGGATGTTTAGGCAAAGAGCGCTTATGGGCGGTCTTTGCAGAACATCTGTCTTTGTGTTTCTTTGCAGTCTATGTTTCTGAAATACTCAATGCTTTCGGCCTCTTGCTTGGAGGATGCGTGCGAAATGGCCTCGTCGAGGGCTTGGTTGAACGCGACCTTCCCATACAGAGATTGTATGACAGCCGCCCGATTCACCTTGTCGCCCCAATCATGCTTGGTGGCAATGCGTAAATCGTAGATTTCAACAGCTTTCTCGAAAGCCTTGCGTGCTCGAGTCTTGTCACCTTGATAGTCGTGTGCCATGCCCTCAGCCACATAGAATAAGGGATCGTGTGGATACTCCTTGTGCATTTTGTCAAGGTAAGGGTAAAGATGTGCGAAGTCTCGGTTGTGCATCAACGCCTCTGCGTGTTCTCCAGCTTGAAAGCGTTTTTCTTTGAGTTCCTGTTGCCTGTCTGCGCACGCCTTGCACAATAATAAGGTGAGTATCAAGGTGCACAACAAGAAAAATCCAGTCTTAATAGCTATTCTATTCATTATGTTCTTGTTTGAAGGGATAAATTGGAATGGTGATGGAATCATTAGTGTGTCCTGCTCCTGTGTTATGGTTGTAACCAATATGAAGGTTAACAATCACATTTCCATACTTGGGCAAGTCGATTTCAATAAATCCTATGGGTATCCAGGAACTTCCCACTGCATAGTCATTTGTGTCAAGCTTAAGTTCTTTCTGCGTCCCGTTATTAATGCTAACAGTGGCCCAAAAAACTCGATCACTGAAATTTATAGGATAGACGCTTGCACTAATATACATTGAAAATCCTGTGATTTTTACGCTATATTGATAATCAAATCCAGTCTGAAATCCAATGTTTTCTACTAATTTCCATCCTCCACTATATCCTTTTATAGTTTTGCTTATTTGAGGATAAGTGTTACAATCATTGCCTCTATGGTTCCCGTTTCCTCCGCCTTGACCACTATTATTCTTTCCAGTTCCACATCCGGACTCTTTCCCTGTTTCAGAAGGAGACATTGAACTTATATAGTCCATAGGGTTTGAGTTCCATGGATCGGAGTCCATGGAAGACCAGTAGTCGAACATGGAACTTGACCCTCCGGAACCTGAATTGGAACTGGATGCAGTGACCGTAACACCTTTTAGGCAATAGCCCAATCCTTCAACATATCCGCCAGGCCAAGTGTCGTTGTCAAGCATGGTCTCATATTCTTTCTGTGTGTAGGGGTTACTTGCAGATCCCTTGGCTGCTGTGTCATTACCGCTTTGCGCGCAGACACTGTACATTTTAATTTTTTTCATAATTAATTTTTATTAAAAATATTATAAATGAATTATATTTGTTCGTGCCTTATCAGCACGCAACAATCTTTTCTGTTCATAATGACGCGCAGGTTGGCGGACATATACTTTTCCTGCACGAAATGCTCCTTTGCCAATATGGCGAGCATGTTGCTTTCCGTTACTTGCCTATGTGGTAGCATGGACAGCTCTTCTGGGATATTCCAGCTTAGTATGATGAAGCGGGCTGACAACTTCGCCAAATTACGCAGGGCGACAGGCACCAGCTCTTGGGGTATGTAGGGTAGAACATCCTTGCACACCACCATGTCAAACTTGTTGTCCACTTCCAGATCTTCTGTCAAGTCGGCTACCCCACAAGGCGTATCTCCTTGAGGTAGCAGCATGGCGGACAGGGCTTCGGTACTTGGGTTGGCATCGTATCCGGCAAATGACAGGCCTCGGCTTCTCCACTGGGCCACATAAAGACCATCGCCGCATCCCATGTCCAGTCCCGTCCTTGCATCCACATCGCACCACATCCTTGCCACATAGTCTACAAATTTCGAGTCGTATCCATACTTTTGAAAACCGTTGTAAATCCAACCGCCTGTTTCACCTATCTTTATAGGATAATCTTGGAGTAGATACTTGTCAATCCTATCCAGTAATGGCGTACTTACAGGTAGTTCAAACTTCCGCGCAAAAAGACATTCGTTTTCCAACAGATAGTGGAAATGCTCGCATCCCAGGTTGGCAGGGCGATTCCCATTTTCGTATTTCCAATGGATAAACCGATGGTTCCATGACTCAATGTTCTCTTTTCCCATCAGGTTCACCAATACTGTTGCCACATAGCACTCCTCTGGTGCGAATGTCATCCACATTTGTCCGTAAAGTTGAGGGTGGTGGTCCGTGTAGTCTAGCAGAGTCTCTGCAGCCTTGCGTGTGATAGAAAACCATTGCGAACCTCCGTATAAATGGTCAAAGGCATCGGGTATGGGTCGTTTGGCGCCTTTGTCGCGTTGTTCTTTCACTTGTTCCCAAACCCATTTGCGGGGATTGTCATGGCTGGCAGCGTAGTCGTATGGATAAAAGTATTGCAACCTCCTGAAAGTGTTGTTTTCCCATCTTGGGTGTGGCAAGTGTAAGTAACTGATGAATTCTTTTCCTGGCCTTTCTTCAAAAAACCTTAGGAAACATTCAAGTGGCCGGGTTGGGTAGTCTTGTCCGCTAATGAGGTGGTAATAATCTGCCGCCCCCATTTTCACAGCCATGCGCAGCAAGTGCATTTCACTTTCCAACACACTTGTGCCACCCCAATTAACATCATATTCCCGTGAGACGAGTTTCACTTGCGGGTAAGCAAGTAGCCTCCTCTCGTCCTCATTTCCAATGGCCTGTTTCTTGTCGATGTGTATGTACACATCACAGTCATGTTCGAAATACTCTACAAGCCTACATAATTGCTCCACATTCTTGTGGGCTAAAATTAAAACACTATGTTTCATATGAAAAACAATTAAAAAATATTTAATATTCGCACTTTCTGTTAGTGCGTTTGGTTTTCAGGTTTTGCCTCTTGGTAGTCTTTTGTGCAAATTGTTATTGCCCCCATAATGTTTGATAGCACTCCTTACAATCTGTCGCAAAGATATGGGTTTTTAGGTTCTCCTCCAAGTGTTTTGATGCTTTTTCAGTTTTTTTGTTTAGGAGGGTTCTGTAAGGCATGGACATAAAAGACGCATCGTGTCTTTTATGGCTTGTGGTTTGAATAGAGGTGGAGACGGTAAGCTCGCAAGGAACCTACCGCCCCGTTGTCGTAACAAAAAGGCGTGTGGTTTGCTCAGGCAGGATGGCTCACAGCAACCGCTTGTATCGCAGCACCACCCAGCAGAGGGCGCTGACGGCGAACGACATGACGAGCGTAATGGCGAATCCCCATGAGTTTTCTTCCAGTCCGTTGATTACGTTCATGCCATAAAGTGATGCGATGAACGTTGCCGACATCATGATGATGGTGACGGAGGTGAGCGTACGCATCACCGTGTTCATATTGTTGTTGATGATGCTCGAGTAGGTGTCCATGGTCGACTCCAGGATGTCTGAGTAGATGCTGGTGGTCTCTCTCGCCTGCGTCATCTCGATGTTGACGTCTTCGATGAGGTCTGCGTCGAGCTCGTCCACCTGCAGCTTGAACTTCAGTTTCTGCAGCAGGTTCTCGTTTCCCCTGATGGAGGTGATGAAGAATGTGAGCGAGTCTTGCAGCCTTGATAGTCCGATGAGGCTCTCGTTGTTCACCTCGTGGTCGAGGTTGTGCTTGGCTTTCTCGATGAGCGCGTTGATTTGCTTCAACCGTTTAAGGTACCAAACGGCCGACGACAGGAAGAGTCGGAAGATCATGTCAACGTAGTCGGTGAATCCCTCACCGCGTTTCTGCTGATACGACACGAAGTCGATCATCATGTTGGTTTCGTAGAAGCACACCGTGATGGTTACGTCGCGCTTGTGGATGATGCCGAGGGGCACGGTGGTGTAGGGCGTGCGCGACCGTATCTCCTTGACGTAGGGTATACGCAGGATGATGAGCATCCAACCGTCGTCGTACTCATAGCGTGCGCGCTCATCGGTATCGCTGATGTCGCTGAGGAAATAATCGGGTATGTTGAACTTCTCTTCGAGTTCTCGCTGGTCCTCGTCGGTGGGGCATGTCACTTGAATCCAGCAGTTGGGTTGCCATTCGGGAATGGCTTTCAGGGTCTTTTCAATGTTCCAATATGTCTTCATTGTAGCTAATCTCCGTCATTAAACATGTTGTGGGGATTAGCCGCGTCTGCGTCTGATCCTCACGTCATTGGTTGAAATTGTCCGCGTGATAATCGTCCATTTGTTTTGTGATATTGGTTTTGTGGCTGCAAAATTATAAAAAAACAACCAAAGGGCGCGCAAAAAACTCTATTTTTTGCGCGCCCTTGGTTATTTTATCCGTTTTGTCACACAGGGGTAGGCTGCCATGGCAAGTGGCACCTCCGCTTGTGTGTTTACTTCTTCGGAGCCTGCTCCAGGACGGCGATGAGCATCTTCCAGAACGGCTCGGCGGTGGCAATCTCGAAGCGCTCCGTGGTGGTGTGCGGCGAGAGCAGTGTGGGGCCAAACGACACCACGTCCATGCCCGGATACTTGCTCAGGATGACCGAGCACTCCAGTCCGGCGTGGTCGGCCTGTACGATGGCCTCTTCGCCCGTCTGGTCCTTGTAGACCTTTCTCATGAGGTTGAGTATCTCGCTGTCGGGGTTGGGGTCCCATCCGCCGTAGCTGCCGCTGAGCTCGGTCTTCATGCCGGCCATGTCGAAGCAGCTCTCGAGCGTGGTGGCCACATACTCCTTCATGTCCTCGCGGCTTGAGCGTGCCAGGATCTTGATGACGGCCTTTCCGGCCTCGATGTCGATGATGGCGAGGTTGGAAGAGGTCTCCACGACGTTGGGGTAGGCCGGGATCATGCGCACCACGCCGTTGTGGCAGGCATAGATGGCGTTCACGAGGTTGTCCTGTATCTCCTGCGGAACCAGTTCGGCGGGGTTCTCCACATCCTCAACAAAGAACTCTACGTTCTTCTCGATGCCGCGATACTCATCCTCGATGATGGCGCGCTGCTTGTCCACGAGAGCTTTCAGGGCTTCCACCTGGTCGGCGGGCAGGGCCACGACCACTTCGGCCTTGAAGGGGATGGCGTTGCGCATGTTGCCGCCGTGCCATGAGGCCAGGCGTGCGCCCGTCTCGGCGATGGCCTTGCGCACCAGGCGCACCATCTCCTTGTTGGCGTTGGCGCGTCCCTCGTTGATCTCCAGTCCGCTGTGTCCGCCGCGCAGTCCTTTCAGCGTGACGCGCACGGCCTTCTCCTGGTTGTTGGCCACGGGCTTGTACTCGAGTGATGAGGTCACGTCGATGCCTCCGGCTGAGCCGATGACAAACTTGCCCCAGAGTTCCGAGTCGAGGTTTATGAGGATGTCAGAGTGCAACTCGCCCTCCGGCAGTTCGTTGGCGCCGTACATGCCGGTCTCCTCGTCGCGCGTGATGAGCGCCTCCACGGGTCCGTGCTTCAGGTCGGCGCTCTCCATCACACCCATGATGGCTGCCACGCCGATGCCGTCGTCAGAGCCCAGCGTAGTGCCGCGTGCATGCACCCATCCGTCCTCTATGTAGGTCTCGATGGGATCGGTCTCGAAGTTGTGCGTGCTCTCGGGCGTTTTCTGCGGCACCATGTCCATGTGTGCCTGCAGCAAGACCACCTTGCGGTCCTCGTAGCCCGGTGTGGCGGGCTTGCGCATCACGATGTTGCCGGCGGGGTCTTGGAAGGCCTCCACGTTGTGCTCCTTGGCCCAGTCGAGCAGGAACTGCTGTACTTTCTCAAGATGTCCTGACGGACGTGGCACCTGTGTCAGCGCATGGAAGTTGCTCCAGATGGCGGCGGGTTTCAGGTTTGCGATTTCACTCATAATATTATGTTTTAAAAGTTAATGGAATCAGGCTGTGTGTGGCGCCATGGCCGACCGCTTGCGTGTGAACGAGAGCGCCAGCCAGGCGTAAACGCCGAGGAGCACCACCAGCAGTGTCTGCACCGAGTGCACGATGAGCACGAAGAAGAGCGCGTCGTTGGCTCCCACGCCATAGAGCAAGAGCATGGTCTTCACGGCGAAGTGCCAGGGCCCTGCTCCGTTGGGTGTGGGCACCACCACGGCTATCGATCCCACGATGAAGGTCACCAGGGCGCTGCTCATTCCCAGGTGGGAGGTGGCGTCGAAGCAGAAGAACGTGAGGTAGTAGTGGAGGAAATAGCTCAGCCAGATGGCCGCCGTGAGGCCGATGAAGAGCGGCACGTTCTTCACGTAGCGCACCGACAGCACGCCTTGCCACAGTCCGAGGAATATTCCTTTCACCTTATTATATATAGCCATGCTGCGCAGCAGGTACCACAGCAGTATGATTACCGCCACGCCGCAGATGGCCGTCACCATCCATCCTGTGGAGGAGAAGCTGGCCAGCATCTCGTCGACGCGTGTGCCCGTCTTCTTGAAGAAGGTGTCGAAGATGCTGAATTGGCAGAGTAGCGTGACGCCCGTTACCACGAGGATGAGCGTCGAGTCGATGGCCCGCTCTGTCACCACGGTGCCCAGGGCTTTGGGAAACGACACGCCGTCCCATCGTTTGAGCACGCCGCACCGTGCAAACTCGCCGATGCGCGGTATGATCAGGCTTACGGCATACGACAGGAACACGGAGTTGATCGCCACGGCGGTGCGGGGCTTCTCGCCCACGGGCTCCAGCGTTTGCCGCCATCGCCAGCCACGGAAGGCTTGCGCCATGATGCCGAATGGGAACGACAGTAGCATCCATGTCCAGCTCATCTCGTGGAACAGCACGTGCTCCATGCGATGGAAATCGAAGTCGCGATACATCCAATAGAGAATGGCACCGCCGAGTATCAACGACAGCGCCACTTTGAGAATGTCGCAGAGGGTCTTTTTCATTTATTTCTATCAAGGTCTTGCCATAGGGCGCAATGGGCGTTTGCGCGTGCTGCGCCGAATGCAATCTGTGTTATGCTGTGATGCAACTTTATTAGTACAAAGATAGTGTAAATCGGTCGAACGGCAAAGGAAATAAACTTTTTTTTGATTTTCCACCTCTTTATTCCATCTGCCAGTGGCATGGTAGGGGACGGGGTGGGCCGCCGTGGCGTGCCAAAATGGCCGATGGCACACGCCGAATGACATGTAGGCGCATGCTGCCGACTTAGGCTTGACCTATGTCAAACGGGGGCGTTGATATGCGTCAAGCGAATTGACGCGGGTCAATTAAATATAGGAAAAACACACGATTTTAGCCTGCTGTTTGCGCACACAGCATGCTTTTTGTACCTTTGCATCGTCGAAAGACAAGAAGATTGTAATTCAAGTAACACCGCGCAAGCGGAAAAAAGAAAGGCCGCCCACAAGGGGTGGTGATTAGAAAATTAAAAAAACAGAGAAAGGAAAAAGTTATGAGTATGATGACATTTATCACAATTGCAGCTGTCATGTTCGTAGGTGCTTCAGCCCTGGCATTGGTTATGGACCACATGGTGGAGGGTGCCAAGTAAGCGGACAGCCGCTTTTTAATTTTGACTATTAGTTTTGATTCGATAAAGAAGGCTGGGGTTCCCACGTGGAGTCCCAGCCTTTTTGTATGCTCGGCATGAGCATTGTCTAACGGGTGGAACTCCCGAGTAAGCCCTAATAGCGGGAATTACATAGCCAAAGGCAAGGGTGTCCATCGTGAGTTGGAATCTGAAAGAAGCCGGCGGCAAACTGCCGACTTAGGCTTGACCTATGTCAGGTGGAGGCGCTGACATACGTCAAGCGAGTTGATATCGGTCAATTAAATATAGGAAAAACACACGATTTTAGCCTACTGTTTGCGCACACAGCATGCTTTTTGTACCTTTGCATCGTCGAAAGACAAGAAGATTGTAATTCAAGTAACACCGCGCAAGCGGAAAAAAGAAAGGCCGCCCACAAGGGGTGGTGATTAGAAAATTAAAAAAACAGAGAAAGGAAAAAGTTATGAGTATGATGACATTTATCACAATTGCAGCTGTCATGTTCGTAGGTGCTTCAGCCCTGGCATTGGTTATGGACCACATGGTGGAGGGTGCCAAGTAAGCGGACAGCCGCTTTTTAATTTTGACTATTAGTTTTGATTCGATAAAGAAGGCTGGGGTTCCCACGTGGAGTCCCAGCCTTTTTCTGTTGTGGCGGCCATGGTGCGGTGTAAAACAAAACTCATGCTGATGGCCTCTGAGAAGGGCCGCGTTTTCCACCACCACGCCTTCGCCCTGAAATACGCCCATGGTGGGCTGTTTGCAAAGTGCTGACTATCAGTTGGTTGCGTTTAGTGTGGCAGCCAAAGGCCCTCTTTTTCCCCTGTTTTGGGGTGAAAAACCATAGGAAAAGACCACTTTTTGGGGGTGCTCGTCTCACATCACCAACCTCCAAAGATGCCTAATTTGTAATAAAAACCACAGGTTTCCCGTTGCGTTTAGGCATGTATCGAGTTGCGTTTAGGCATGTATCGAGCCTCGGTTAGGCATGTTTCGAGTGACGAAAGGTGCCCAGGCGCAACTCGGTTAGGCATCTTTCGCAAAAAATCCCTGTATTTATGTGGGTAAAACCACCCCTTGTCACCATTCGGGTCCTTCCCATGCGCCACCTACCGCCCATTCGCCTCGCCCAGCGGTTCGGCGGTCGCCGAACGACGCTAAAATAAAAAATATTTTTGTTACGGTATTTTACTTTTTGTCCGATTAAATCATCATCAATTCGCACCTCGGCCATCGGGCCGTTTGAGATGCACGAATGTGATGGGCTTAATCATTCTTGCCTTTTTCGGTATTGCCCACTCACTTATCGCGCTCGTCATGCGGTGGAATGGATAAAATTTCGTAATTTTGCGCATGATGGAAGGAGCACACAATCCGCAAAAACGATAAACATGAAAAAAGTTAGGCCAAAGAAAAACCTGGGTCAGCACTTCCTGACCGACCTCAACATAGCGCGCCGCATCGCCGACACGGTGGATGCCTGCCCCGATATTCCCGTGCTCGAGATAGGGCCGGGCATGGGCGTGCTCACGCAGTACCTGGTGCAGAAACCGCGCGAGGTGAAAGCCGTGGAGATCGACGATGAGAGCGTGGCCTACCTCAACGCCACCTATCCCCAGTTGCGCGACCAGATCCTGGGCGAGGATTTCCTGCGCATGGACCTCAACCAGGTGTTTGGCGGAAAGCAGTTTGTGCTGACGGGCAACTATCCTTACGACATCTCCTCGCAGATCTTTTTCAAGATGCTCGACTACAAGGACCTCATTCCCTGCTGCACGGGCATGATACAGCGCGAGGTGGCCCAGCGCATCGCCTCCGAGCCCGGCAACAAGGCCTACGGCATCCTCAGCGTGATGATACAGGCGTGGTACGACGTGGAGTATCTCTTCACCGTCGACGAGGGCGTGTTCAACCCGCCGCCAAAGGTGAAGAGCGCCGTCATCCGCATGACGCGCAACGGCGTGGAGAACCTCGGGTGCGACGAGAGCCTCTTCAAGCGCGTGGTGAAGACCGCCTTCAACCAGCGCCGCAAGATGCTGCGCGTGTCGCTCAAGCCCCTCTTTGGCAAGGACCACATGCCCGACGCCGCCTTCTTCGCACAGGACATCATGACGCGCCGGCCCGAGCAACTCACCGTGGCGCAGTTTGTGGACCTCACCAACCGAGTGGCAGAAGTGATGCCCAAGCCATAAATTTTTAGCCAATTAGTTGCATCATTAGGAAATAATCCCTAAATTTGTGCAAAGAAACAATTCAGCAAAAACACATGATAGACGTAAAGCAAACATTGAAGGACGCTGAGGCTCGCATGCAGAAGGCGTCGAAGTATCTCGAAGAAGAGTTGGCCCGCGTGCGCGCCGGCCGTGCCAATGCCGCCATCCTCGATGGCGTGCGAGTAACCGCCTACGGACAGACCGTGCCCCTCAACCAGGTGGGCAACGTGTTGGTGCCCGACGCACGCACCATCACCATCCGCCCCTGGGACCGCAAGGCCATCAAGGACATTGAGAAGGGAATCCTCGACAGCGGCGTGGGCATCACGCCCGAGAACAATGGCGAGATGGTGATCCTGCGACTGCCGCAGCCCACCGAGGAGCGTCGTAAGGAACTGGTGAAGCAGTGCAACAAGACCGGAGAGAAGACAAAGGTCGAGGTGCGCAACGTGCGCTCAGAGGTGAAAGACAAGCTGAAGAAGGCTGTGAAGGACGGACTGTCGGAGGACCAGAGCAAGGACGCTGAGGCCGACCTGCAGAAACTCCACGACAAGTATATCAAGGACATCGACGCCATCTTGGCAAGAAAGCAGAAAGAGATCATGACTGTCTAAGCAATGCACGGCACAGTCATCAAGAACACAGGATTCTGGTACACCGTCCTCACCGACGATGGGTGTGAGGTGGACAGCAAGGTGAAAGGCAACTTCCGCCTCAAAGGCATACGGTCCACCAACCCCGTGGCCGTGGGCGACGGTGTGGAAATCTGTGTCAACGCCGAGGGCCAGGCGCTCATCACCGCCATCGACGACCGACGCAACTACATCGTGAGGCGCTCCACCAACCTCTCCAAGCAGAGCCATATCATTGCCGCCAACGTCGACCAGGCCTTCCTGGTGGTCACCGTGGCACACCCGGAGACCGCCACCACCTTCATCGACCGGTTCCTCGCGTCAGCCGAGGCCTACTCGGTGCCCGTGGTGCTCGTGTTCAACAAGACCGACCTGCTCAGCGACGAGGAGCGACGCTACCAGGAACTGATGGTGAGGCTCTACGAAACCGTGGGCTACGAGTGCCGACAGGTGTCGGCGGCTACCGGCGAGGGCACCGACGACCTGCGCACCCTGCTCGGCGACCGCGTAACGTTGCTCAGCGGCAACAGCGGCGTGGGCAAGTCGACCCTGCTCAACCTGCTCATACCCGGAGCGGGAGCGCGCGTGGCCGACATCAGCGACGCCCACGACACAGGTATGCACACCACCACCTTCTCGGAGATGATGCCACTGCCGGGCGGCGGATGGATCATCGACACACCGGGCATCAAGGGCTTCGGATCGTTCGACATGGAGCCCGAGGAGATAGGAAGCTACTTCAAGGAAATATTCAAGTTCTCCAAAGACTGCCGCTTCAACAACTGCACACACACCCATGAACCCGGGTGCGCCGTGCGGAAAGCCGTAGAAGACCACTACATAGCCGAGAGCCGATACCGCAGCTACCTCTCCATGTTGCAAGACAAAGACGAAAACAAATACAGAGAAGCTTATTAGCCCTGCGCGCCCATCGTGGCGCTGAGGCTAATAAGCTTTTTTATTTCCAACGCCATTCTCCCCATTTACACTTACCCATTGGTGCAAGCCGACGGGCCTATGGCATTTTCCCCTTGCGTGGCAAGCACGCTTTTTGCCCTGATGTGCGCCAAAGGCGGGTGTCGGTGTACGGTCGTCTATGATGACCGCTTGGGGTTAAACGCAAAAGAAGGGAGTGTGGCAAAAGTCAAACGAAGCGGGCTGAAAGCCCAAGGTTGCGCATAGCCCAGGGCAAGCGAAGCGACGCCCTGGGTAAACCGTTAGCGCTACGCCACGCCCTGCTAAGGGCAAAAGCGTGTCTAATTGACTCTGTTTCAACGCTTCTGCCCCTTTTTGGGCGTGCTGTTTTGACACCCTCCTTCTCGATTATATGGCTATTTGGTGTGTTTCTTCTTTTGGCTGAACCTGTAAGTCAAGCTCACCATGGCGTATCGTCGTAGCAGGTTGGTGTAGGTTTCCTGTTGCATCTGTGCGTTGATGTTGTAGCTGTAGTTGGACATCTTGTTCAGCAGGTCGAACACCTCAAACTTTAGGCGTGCCTTTCCCTTGAAGATGTCCTTGCCAAGGTTGAAGTTGACGATAAACTGGTCGGTGTTGTACTTGTCGTCCGAATAGCCCCTTCGGCTGTACATCTTCAGGGTGGTGTAGAAGTCGATGCCCCAAACCAGTGGCATGCCGTAGTTGACGCCGTAGTTGAAGTCGAAGGCGTTGAGCGTGGCGAAGCGGTCGCTCTCCGAGTGGTTGTAGAACACGTTGGCCGAGACGGTCAGTGAGTAGTAATTGCGGTAATAGCCCACCTGTAGGCTCTCCGAGGCGCTGAACCTTCTTACCGAGCTCACCAACGAGGTGGTGGCGCTTGCAGAGTTGAGGTAGTCGCGGAAGTTGCGGTAGTTGAGGTTGGTCTGCGAGGTCAGCTTCCATGCCTTGCGCTTCTTGTCGAGTGGCATTTGGTAGCGCGCCTGTCCGCTCAGTTCCCAGTTTCCGGCAATGACATCGGGACGATAGGTCGTTACACCCGTGCTCATGTCGTAGCGCATCGACTGGCACAGCATGTTCTGCCACAGCCTGTAGGTGAGCGACGTGTTGAAGAAGTGCTGCGTCTTGATCATCTTGCGCTCGTAGCTGAATGACGCCGTGTGCTGGTGCGTGTTGGGCAGGTTGTAGCCGCTCTCGCGCACGAGCAGCGGTGTTGCGTCGTCGCGGTAGTTCACGGCATAAAGCAGCGATGGGAGTTGGTGTTGCAACTTGTAGTTGAGGCGCCAGTGGTATTCTAAATCATTTCCCGTGTTGGCGTCGATGCGCAAGGCTACCGATGGCTCCATCAGCCAACGCGACCTGCGGATGGTAGTGTCTGTCTGGGCGCGCGTATAGCTGATGCGGTCATACACGTTGCGAAACTGTATGGAAGGGTCAAGTGTGATATTCTTGTAGTCTTCGCGTTTGAAATAGAAGGAAAAGTCAAGCCCCATGGTGTTGGTCTTGTTCCATGTTTGTGAGCGGTAGCTGTTGGAATAGTCGATGTACCGTGAGATGGAGTCGCGGTTGGAGTACAACTGGTCAAGTCCCCATGCCGATGCCTCACTCCCGTCAAGGATGTGGTGCCAGCGGCTGTCGGAGGCATACGACTGTTTGAAGCCGTATTGTGGAGAGATGTACAGTCTTAATGCAGGAAAGTCAAGTGAATAATCGTATCCAATATTTCCCTCATAGCGGTAGTTGCGTTGGGGCATGTCGGAGAAACGCGCCATGTCGTTGGCGCTCTCCACCCGCTCGTAGTTGTTCAGGCTGCGGTTTTTCTTGTTGTTGTAGTAGCCCGACAGCGACCAGCTCAACCGGTCGTCCCTGATCCTGTAGGATGAGGTTACTACGCCTTCCGTGGTCAGCTCGTTGCCCTTGCCGTAATATTGGTTCTTCAGTGAGCTGATGAGGATCTTGCGGTATTCGCTCTCCAGGTTTCCGCCAAATAGGCTGTCGAGAGCCTCGCCCATGTAGCGCTCAGTCAGCTGGCGGTTGAAGTCGGCCGATGTGCTTGTGTAGCGGTTGTCGTAATGGTAATAGCTGACCTTGGGCGTAAAGTCGAGGGTGAATTGCTTGGATGGCGTGTAGCTGTTGGTGCCGCTGAAGCCCAGCTTGATGTTTTTGTTGGTGTTGTTAAAGAGGTAGCGGCTGTACACGTCGTCGCCCAGGAACATGGTGGTCGACGTCTTGCTGAGGTAATCGCGTTTCTGCGCCTTCAGCGAGAGCTGGTCCGACAGTTTCCACTTCTTGTCCTCGTCGCGCAGCATGCCGTCGACCTTCACCTCGTGGGTGGTCACCTCGGCCGTGTTTCCGTAAGGCTCCTGCCAGTTGCCATCAGAGCTGTAGTAGCTGTCGCCTCGCACGTCGTTGCTGTTGCCCACCATGGCGATGTGCGAGTTGGGGGTGAAGCGCATGGCAAACATGCGTGCCTCATGGTGGTGGTCGGTTCCGTAACCCACCGTGGCGTTGCCCACCCACGAGGTGGTGTACTCCTTCTTCAGCCCCACGTCGAGCACCAAGGGCAGTTGGTCTTTGCGCAGCGTCCGCAAGTCGGAGGCGACCATCAGTCGCTCATCCATCTTGCGGTACACCTTGATTTTGTCGACCATGTAGTGGGGTAGGTTGTCCAAGGCGACCTTGGGGTCGCCGTTGAAAAAATCCTCGCCGTTTACGAGCAGACTTTCCACTTTTTGTCCGTTGATGTAAATCTCGCCTCCAGGCTCAAGCTGGGCACCGGGAAGCAGACGAATCAGCTTGTCGAGCATCGAACCAGAGCTCAATTGGAAGGCATCGGCGTCGTAGACGATGGTGTCGCCGCGCATCACCATCTTCAGCTTGGTTGCCGTTACGACCACTTCTTTCAGCGTCACCTCCTTCTTCATGCGTATCTTGTGCATCAGTATCTCGCCAAACGAGTCGCCCGTGTGCCTGTACTTCGTGTATTTGAAGTCGACGTTCTTGTAGGCGGGGTAATAACCGTCGTGCTCAAACTTCATGATGTATTTGCCCGGGGCCTTGATGTCGCGATACACCTGCCACCAACCGTAAGGCTTACCGCGGAAAGTCTCCACGACCGTGCTATCCATGCTCATGAGCGTCACGTTCACAGAGTCAAGCTTCTCTTTGGTGAAAGAATCTCGGATGAATCCGTCTATATGATACTTTTGGGCAAAAGCCAAAGAGGATGTGAAGATAAAAATAAGTAAGAGTAATTTGCGCATACAATTACAGTTATGACTGCACAAAAGCCTGTGAGGACCAAGGTGCAGCAGATGAAAAATAAGTAGGGAAACAAACGGAGGATTGATTCCTGAAACAAGTTGTGCAGGAATTATGGTTGTTACTAAGGGGGGGTATTCCACGGGAGCACCTATTACTATGATCCTATTAAGGCCTTGGAATGATTGGCAAAGTATGCTTTCCAAACATTCCTTGATATGCTTAGCGCCATTATAGACGGGCATAACGACTGATATGGGCACTGTTGCCATAGGCTTGTGTTTTTAGTTAGGCTGTGCCACTCGCCATTTTTTGCAGATGATACTAAAAAGTATTGGTGTTTGTGGTTGGGGAGGGGTGTTCTGCTTTCAGTTCGATGTTTTAGATTCTTGTTGTATCGCGAAGATAGGGCAAAATGGTTTAACATGCAAGGGTTTGGCTTGTTTTTTTCCTTATTTTTTTTGATATGCGGCCTTTCGGCAATCTTCTTGGGGTTTGCTTGGCGGCGTACGGGGAAATGCTTACCTTTGCAATCGTTTTATTCTATCATGTAAGGTTAACTTAAATCGCTTAAAACGCATGAACTCAAAAGTGAAAGGTTTTGTGGCTGGCGTGCTGGCCGCTATCTTTTATGGCACCAATCCGTTGGGAGCCGTCTATTTGTACCAGGACGACATCAACTCAGCCTCGGTGTTGTTTTACCGCTATGGCTTGGCAGTGGTGTTCTTCGCCTTGTGGATGATGGTGAAGGGCGAGAGCTTTCGCATCAGTTGGGGCCACGCCATCCGCTTTGTCGTCTTAGGCGGCGTGTTCGCCTTGTCGTCGATAGCCCTCTTCCTCAGTTTCCACTATATGGATGTGGGCGTTGCCTCGACCATTCTCTTTAGTTATCCCATCATGACCGCGGTGCTCATGGTGGCGTTCTTCCATGAGCGCATCACCTTGACCACCACGCTCTCCATAGCCTTGGCCACCCTTGGCATAGCCATGCTCTATCGGGGCGACGGCGACGTGGCGCTCTCCTCGGTGGGCGTGGTGCTTGTGCTGCTGTCCTCGCTGCTCTACGCCGTTTACATCATCAGCGTAAACCAGTGGACCACCAGCTATTCGCCCTTGAAGTTCACCTTCTGGATTGTGCTGGGCGGACTGTTTTCCATTGTGGCCTTCTCGTTTGTGTCGGGCGAGCATTTGCAGATGCTCCACGGCACGCGCCAGTGGGTCTCGGCCGTCCAGTTGGCCTTGTTGCCCACCGTGCTGAGCCTCTATTTCATGACCGTGTCGATCAACAACATCGGCAGTACGCCGTCGGCCATCATGGGCGCCTTGGAACCCGTCACGGGCGTGTTTATCGGTTGCGTGGTGTTCTCTGAGACCTTCTCGTTGCGTCTCGCCATCGGCATTGTGCTCATCCTCTCGGCCGTTATCATCATCATCATGGCGCGAAGCGACAAGAAGCCTCAAGAAGCGGCGCCCAAACGCCACCGCATCAGCTTTGTGCCGCCCCGCCTACGGTTCCCGTTCCATAGGAAGCATGAGTGAGCGCCATAGCCCATGCGCGCGATTCGGCTCATGGGCGTATCGCCTCTCGGGATGTCCAAAACCAGTTGTCCCCCTCCTCCACACAACATGTGGGAGAGGGGGACAACTGGTTTTGGGAGGCCATGTGGGCGTCGGCCATGCGTCTCGTCGGCCAGAACGCCTAACGGTTGCCTGGGGGTTAGCAAAACAGGCGGAAGGCAACGAAGACGATGGAGCCTATGACATTGATGCAGAGGCTGATGAGCGGAACGATCCAACGGTCGCGCATCACCTCGTTGGCCTCGTCTTGGTCGGCCAGACTGATGGGTTGGCGCATCATCTTGCGGAGCGAGAAGGTGACCCCCACAGCGCAGAACGATAGGCAAAGGCCCCAGATGAGCATGCCGCTATTGGAATCGTTGAGAAATGACGACAGGCCGCCCCACAGACCCACACCAACCGCCACGGCCATGGAGGCCAGCGCCACCTTCTCCAACTTGGCGGCCAGTGGCGAGAGGCCGAGCACAACCTGTATGCGGGGCGACAGGTTCAGGTCGGGCGCTAACCGTCCGGCAAGTTTGATCTGCTGTTTGAAATACCATGTCGTTATGAAAAAAAAGGCCAAGAACAGAATGCCAATGACGCCCACAAGGTCGTCGTCGCTGAAGCAGCAGCAGATGAGGGCCACGGCAAGGCTGGCGCTCTTCAGCCGTTCTTTCCAGATGAACAAGGCATACTGTTGCAGGCAAGTGAACTCCTCGGTGTCGAGGTTGTTCTCGGGATGCTCGCCCTTCACGGCGTGGGTGAAGTACATGAGGATGACGTGTGCGGACAGTGCCGACGTGAAGTAAAAGTGGAAGGTGTGCTCGACGCCGGAGACGCAGATGTGCAAGACGCTGAAGGTGAGAAGAAGCATGCCCAACAGCACGTTGATGAGGGTGCTGGACCATGTGCGGCGCACGACGACAGGGCGTTCCTTGTTGCCCGTGGGAATGATGTTGCGGGTGCTTAAGATAAGAGGCTTCATGAATGGGAAGTAAGCGGCAGTGAGCGCGTGTGGCCCTCACCGCCGGATGATGATTAGTGTTGTGTTGGGGCCTCGGCGCTCTCCTCAAGATTGTCGCCCTGCCTACTGGCCGGCGCGTGCTTAGGCAGGCGGCGGTTGCGCCGTAAGGCGTCGGCTACGATCCACTGCAACTGGCCGTTGGTGGACCGAAACTCGTCGGCAGCCCATTTCTCCACCGCTTGCATCGTGGCGGAGTCGAGCCTGAGCACAAAACTTTTGGTTGCTTTAGCCATAGAACAAGAGAATTACATGTTGAGAGAGCCTGTGTTGACCACGGGTTGGGCGCTGTCGTCGCCGCAGAGCACCACCAAGAGGTTGGAGACCATCGACGCCTTCTTGTCGTCGTCGAGCTCCACCACCTGCTCGGATGAGAGGCGGTCGAGCGCCATCTTCACCATGCTGACGGCACCCTCCACGATCTTCTCGCGAGCAGCGATGATGGCATCGGCCTGCTGGCGCCGCAGCATCACGGCGGCAATCTCGGGAGCGTAGGCCAGGTAGTTGATGCGCGCCTCCACAATCTCGATGCCCGCCATGTTGAGGCGCTCGTCGAGGCGCTCCTCCAGTTGCTTGTTGATGATGTCGCCACCACCGCGCAGCGTCACCTCGTCGCTGCTCTCGTTGTTATCGTACGAATAGAGGCCGGCCACCTGGCGCAGGGCAGCGTCGCTCTGAATCTTCACGAAGTTCTCGAACGCGCTCATGATGCTGTTTACATCGGTGCCCACGGAAGCCGTGTTGCGAGCCATGGTCTGAGAGTCGATCTCAAACATGGCTTTGTAGGTGTCTTTCAGGCGCCACACCAGCACATGGCCAATCATCACCGGGTTGCCCTGCTTGTCGTTGACCTTGATGGGCTCGGCGTCGATGTTGCGCGAGCGAAGGGAGAGGCGCTTTGTGTTGATGAATGGGTTCATCCAATAGAAGCCCACGCTCTTGAACGTGCCCTTGTACTTGCCGAAGAACATCATGACACGTGCCTCGTTGGGCTCTTGCTGCACAAAACCTTTGGCGCAAAACAGAAGGCAGACGAGGAGGAGGGAACTGATGACGCAGGGCACGGAATTCTCGGCAATGATGCTCAAGATGAGCCATCCGCCTACGGCCAAAATCAGGGCGAGAATGATGAAGAGCGCTAAGAAACCATTCATGGTGTAGCCCTCGAAACTGCGCTCGCCGCTGGTCGCGGGCGAGGAAACGGCTTGTGTTGTTTTTGTTGTTTCCATATTGAAGTTTGTTTGATGAGATATTGGGTTCAGTATAATATCATTATGATATCGCAAAGATATGTAAAAACGAGATTCCCGTCAAGAGTTTGCCCTATTATTTAACACTTGTTATGACTGCATGGGGCGCTTGTTGGGGTGGGGCGGAGTGGAAGCATGGCGATGCGCGAGGTTATTTATTATTAAAAACGACATAGTTTCAATTGTTTTTTATTACCTTTGCACACCGTAAGAATATATTCGATTAACAAGGACTTATGAACATTTTAGAGTTAAGTGAGCAGGAGATTGGCCGCCGCCAAAGCCTGCAGGAGCTGCGCAATATGGGCATCGACCCCTATCCCGCCGCCGAGTTTCCCGTGAATGCCACCAGTGAGGATATCAAGGCTAACTTCAAGGACGACGAGAAACGCGAAGTGACCATCGCCGGACGACTGATGACGAAGCGAATCATGGGTAAGGCCTCATTCGCTGAGCTCCAGGACGGCAAGGGCCGCATTCAGCTCTACATCTCACGCGACGACCTTTGCCCCGGTGAGGACAAGGACTTATATAATAAGGTATTCAAGAAGCTCATGGACATCGGCGACATCGTGGGTGTCAAGGGATATGCCTTCCGCACACAGATGGGAGAGATCTCTGTGCATGTGGAGGAGCTGACATTGCTGAGCAAGAGCCTGAAGCCGCTGCCCATCGTGAAGTATAAGGATGGTGTGGCTTACGACAAGTTTGACGACCCGGAGATGCGCGCCCGCCAGCGCTACGTGGACCTCGTGGTCAACGATGGCGTGAAGGAAACGTTCATCAAGCGAGCCACCGTGCTGCGCACCATGCGCGACTTCTTCGACAAGCATGGATATACCGAGGTGGAAACACCTATCCTGCAGAACATACCGGGTGGAGCATCGGCACGCCCGTTCATCACCCATTTCAATGCGCTCGACACCGATATGTACATGCGTATCGCTACCGAGCTCTATCTGAAGCGACTCATCGTGGGTGGCTTCGATGGCGTGTATGAGATCGGAAAGAACTTCCGTAACGAGGGAATGGACAAGTTCCACAACCCCGAGTTTACCTGCATGGAGCTATATGTGCCCTATAAGGACTACAACTGGATGATGAAGTTCACCGAGAAATTGCTCGAGACCATCTGCGTTGCCGTCAATGGAACAGACGAGGTGGAATACCAAGGCAAGACCATCAGCTACAAGGCTCCCTTCAAGCGTATACCTATCCTCGACGCCATCAAGGAGAAGACAGGCTACGACCTCAACGGACTGAGCGAGGAGGAAATTCGCGACATCGCCTTGAACAAACTCAAGATTGAGACCGTGGACGAGACTGCCGGCAAGGGTAAGCTCATCGACGAGATCTTCGGCGAGTATTGCGAGGGTACCTTCATTCAGCCGACCTTCATCATCGACTATCCTGTGGAGATGTCGCCGCTCACGAAGATGCACCGCTCAAAGCCCGGACTGACCGAACGCTTCGAGCTGATGGTCAATGGTAAGGAGCTGGCCAACGCCTACTCGGAGCTCAACGACCCCATTGACCAGGAACAGCGTTTCATCGACCAGATGAAGCTTGCCGACAAGGGCGACGATGAGGCCATGGTCATCGACCACGACTTCCTGCGCGCCCTGCAGTATGGCATGCCTCCAACAAGTGGCATCGGTATCGGTATCGACCGTCTCGTTATGCTCGTAACGGGTAAGGAGAACATCCAAGAGGTAATGCCCTTCCCGCAGTTGAAGCCCGAGGCCAAGATGCCGCAGAGCACTGTGAAGGAATGGGCCGAGCTCGGTGTGGAGGAAAACTGGGTTTACGTGTTGCGTAAGGCTGGATTCAACCTCATTTCCGACATCAAGGACCAGAAGGCGCAAGGCTTACAGCAGAAGTTGGGCGACATCAACAAGAAATACAAGTTGGGCTACGAGAAGCCTTCTGTCGAGGAGATCCAGAAATGGATCGACGGGGCTAAGGCCTGAGAATAAGCTTCGCGGGTGGCGACCGCCAAAGGGAACCACCGTTGTGTAATCAGACAATCCTCCCATGAAAGTGGGAGGAATGCTTAGGGACTTAGAGCTTATGTACAACGTAGGAAAGATTGCCATCATTGGAGGCGGGTCGTGGGCCACGGCCATTGCAAAGATTGTTGTGGGTCACACGCACCACATAGGGTGGTACATGCGGCGCGACGACCGTATCGAAGACTTTAAGAGGCTGGGACACAACCCTGCCTACCTGAGGTCGGCTCGGTTCAATGTCGACGAGATATTCTTCTCGTCAGACATCAACAGAATCGTCAAGGAGTACGACACGCTCGTCTTTGTAACTCCCTCTCCCTATCTCAAGAATCATCTTCGGAAGCTGAAGACCAATATCCGTGACAAGTTTGTTGTTACGGCCATCAAGGGTATTGTGCCCGACGAGAACCTGGTGTGCTCCGAGTATTTTCATCAGGTCTACGATGTGCCGTTGGAGAACTTGGCGTGCATTGGCGGTCCGTCGCATGCCGAGGAGGTGGCGCTCGAACGACTGAGCTACCTCACCGTGGGATGCAAGGACGTGGACAAGGCTGCCGCTTTCACCGAGGTGCTCGCGTCGGAGTTTATCAAGACCAAGACGTCGAGCGATGTCATTGGCATTGAGTACTCGTCGGTGCTCAAGAACGTATATGCCATTGCAGCCGGCATCTGCAACGGATTGAAGTATGGCGACAACTTTCAGGCGGTGCTCATCAGCAACGCTGTGCAGGAGATGAACCGATTCTTGACAGCCGTACATCCTATCCAACGTTCCATCTACGACAGTGTTTATCTGGGCGACCTCTTGGTGACCGGATATTCAAACTTCTCGCGCAACAGGACCTTTGGAACGATGATCGGTAAGGGATACTCCGTGAAGACGGCGCAGATCGAGATGGAGATGATTGCCGAGGGCTACTTCGGAACGAAGTGTATGAAAGAGATCAACCGACACATGCACGTCAACATGCCCATCCTCGATGCCATGTACAACATCCTTTACGAAGGCATCAATCCCCAAATAGAAATAAAGTTATTAACAGATAGTTTCAGATAACAATGGAAAATATCCAATTAGACATTAGAAAAGCCACCCAGTTCCTGAATGCAGGCGTAGTGGAAGGCTATGAGAGCAAAGTGAAAGAGGCCCAAGAGGCATTGGAAAACGCTACTTGCCCAGGCAACGATTTCCTGGGATGGCTTCATCTGCCCTCAGAGATAACAGAGGAGTTCCTCAACAGTGTGCAGGCTGTGGCCAACACGTTGCGTGAGAAGTGCGAAGTGGTAGTGGTTGCTGGTATCGGCGGTTCCTATCTTGGCGCACGCGCCGTCATCGAGGCTTTGGGCAACAGTTTCGCTTGGCTCGTTGGCGATAAGAAGAACCCGGTTATCCTGTTCGCCGGAAACAATATTGGCGAAGATTACCTGGCTGAACTCACCGCCTATCTGAAGGGTAAGAAGTTTGGCGTGATCAACATCTCTAAATCGGGCACAACCACTGAGACCGCCCTCACGTTCCGCCTGCTGAAGAAACAGTGTGAGGAGCAGATGGGCAAGGAGGCCGCCAAGGATGTCATCGTTGCCATTACCGACGCACACAAGGGAGCCGCTCGCGCCGCTGCCGATAAGGAAGGCTACAAGACATTTGTCATTCCCGACAATGTGGGTGGTCGTTTCTCAGTTCTTACTCCGGTGGGTCTGCTTCCCATCGCTGTGGCAGGCTTCGACATCAAGGCTTTGGTGAGCGGTGCTCAGGACATGGAGAAGGCTACGGCTTCCGACGTGGCTTACGCCGACAACATCAGCGCTCAGTATGCCGCTGTTCGCCAGGCTCTTTACACGCAGGCCGGCAAGAAGATCGAGATCATTGCCAATTACCAGCCGAAGCTCCACTTCATCGCTGAGTGGTGGAAGCAGCTTTACGGAGAGAGCGAGGGTAAGGACCATAAGGGCATCTTCCCCGCAGCTTGCGACTTCACCACAGACCTGCACTCTATGGGCCAGTGGATTCAGGATGGCGAGCGTACCATCTTCGAGACAGTTATCTCGATTGAGGAGCCCAACAACAAGGTGCTCTTCCCCCACGACGACGAGAACCTCGACGGCCTGAACTTCCTGGAGGGCAAGCGTGTTGACGAGGTGAACAAGATGGCTGAACTGGGTACGAAGCTGGCTCACGTGGATGGTGGCGTTCCCAACATCCGCATCAGCATGCCCAAGCTCAACGAGTATTACATTGGTCAGCTCATCTATTTCTTCGAGAAGGCTTGTGGCATCAGCGGTCTGTTGGAGGAGGTCAATCCGTTCAACCAGCCGGGTGTTGAGGCCTATAAGAAGAATATGTTCGCGCTGCTCAACAAGCCTGGCTATGAGGCCGACAGCAAGGCTATCCAAGAGCGTCTTGCCAAGGAGAAGTAATTGGCATAGCGTGAACCTTTTAACGTCTTGTGTGGGATGGGACATTGAATGTTAACAATCGCCCCTCCCCCTTAAGACAGGACAAAATGCGAAGAGCCATTCCTCATCCTTTGGGTAGGAATGGCTCTTCTTTAACCCCCAATCGGTCATTGTTTTTTCAATTTGATTGGCTTTGTCTCAAGTAGGTTCTGCTGGCTTCGTGGAAGGCGTAGCGCAACAAGGCGATATGCTGACTTCAAATACGAGGCGGAAAGAAGGGCCGGTTGGAGTAGGAAAGGAGAACAATTCACAGGTTATATCACATGATTCGGTCTGACGACCGTTTTGGGTTAGACGGTTGGTTTGCAGGTTGCTGGCCAACGATGACGCATTCAACAATGATACAAGAAGCAATAAACAAGTATTTGAGCAACGGAAACCTTAGCGTTCAGCGTGGTGAACGCCCGTTTAAGGTGGTGCTTTTCGATATGGATGGCGTTCTTTACGACTCCATGCCTCTTCATGCCATTGCGTGGCAGAAGGCCATGGCGCAGTTTGGCTTGGTGATGACCGCTGCCGACGCTTACGCCACGGAAGGTGCTCGTGGCATCGATACCATTCGCGTGTTTGTCAAGCAACAGAAGGGTGAAGATATCTCCGAGGAGGAAGCCCAACGCATTTACGATGTGAAAACAGCCCTCTTTCATGAGATGGGCGAGGCCAAAATCTTCGATGGTGTGTATTCGCTAATGCAGCAGATCAAGCGTTGCGGCCTGCAGGTTGGTGTGGTGACGGGCTCTGGTCAGCGCCCCCTTATCCAGCGGTTGCTCGCGGATTTCGGTGAGTTTGTGGATGAGAAACACATCGTGACGGCTTACGATGTGGAGCGTGGCAAGCCCAATCCCGACCCTTATCTGATGGGATTGAAGAAGGCCGGAAACCTTAAGCCGTACCAAGGCATCGTGGTAGAGAACGCTCCTTTGGGCGTTCGCGCTGGCGTGGCTGCCGGATGCTTCACGGTAGCTGTGAACAGTGGTCCGCTGCCTGATGAGGCGTTGACAAACGAAGGGGCACATCTGCTCTTCCCATGCATTGCCCAACTGAGCGAGCAGTGGGCTGACTTTGGATTGTAGAACTCCCAAAAGTCGATAGGAAACACAAGGTGTCGGACAAGCAAAATGCCCAAATCGTTATGCGAATAGAGCGTTCTGTTTGTCCGACACCTTTCGTTTCTACCCGTTGCACATTTCCAATCCCGGTTTCGTTTCTCCATTTTCCCGTCTTTGTTTTCTCCTGTTCCCATCCTTGTTTCATCTTTTTTCCATCTTTATCTTCCCTTGCTCCCATCTCCGATTCGTCTTTTTCGCAATTCCATATCGGCCGTCTTCTGACTATCTTTCGCCCTTGACATAGTTTTTCCCTCGCCGAACGCTTTCTCTTGTTTCCCGATTTGGGCCCACCAATTGTTTCGATGGGTCACAGCATAAGTGCCTAACCGTTATTGCTTTCCGTTTCCACGTTCCCGTCTGTTGACCGTTTGGGGATTAAGATTAAATAACATAAAAGATGATAATGGACGGGAGAGAGACCATGCGAAAGCATTACTTTTGCAGTAATGAAGCGAGTAATTTGTTTGATATTGCTATTCTTGCCTTCGCTGTTGGCATTTTCGCAAGAGTCGACACGGGTTTATCCCGTGCCCGATAGACCCGTGCGCAAGTTTGTTGTGGCCGACATGGAGACCCGTGTTCCAATTCGCAAGGCCGTTGTCGCCACCAAGGATGGTTATCGCGACAGTACCAATTATCGGGGCGTTGTGCACATTCCCACCGATTTCGACACGCTAATGGTTTATAAGGCGGGCTACCTAACCGCTAAGCTGACGATGAAAGAGGTGGCCGATACCACCTATCTCATTCCGAGCGGCAGTTCGCTTCGTGAGGTCGTGGTGTGGGGAAAGGATGGTTCTCAAAGCATCAACGAGAAAATGGCTGACGGCTTTGCGCGAGCCATTCAGCAAGGCGCGGCCGAGGCTCCCAGTGGTGTGGCCAGCTTCGATTTTGCCAATATGCTCGATAAAAGGGGCCGACGCGACCGCAAGCACTTGAAGAAGGTGCGCGCAGCGTTTAAGAAGATGGATCAGCTCGACGACGACCCTGTGGTGAATGCTTATCTGAAAGGCCAAGAAGCCAACCGCTTGCATCAGGAACAACAGCAAGCCCTGGACGAGCGAATTGCGCTGTTGCGGAAGAAAAGAGAGGAAAAACTGAGGCAGGCGGCGGCCGAAACGCAACGCCTGACGCAGCAAGATAGCTTGGCAACAAGTGGCGATAGCCTGCCCATCGCCACCGATTCGCTTCACGTTAAGTCCGACACCCTTGTTGCCAAGAAAACGAATGGCCTGCGCGAACAGACCACAAACACCCGTCGTGAGCTGCAACTCGACATGCAAGGCGCCGCCAACCTCCAATCGACAACTGCCGAAAAGGAGCATGCGGAGCGCCAACAGCAAGAGGCGGTAACGAAAAAGAACAAGTTGCGCCTGTCGCAACCTGCTCGAAACAAACACTAACAAGAATTGAAATCTAATGACGGATTTGGGAGAAAAGATGCCGAAGGGCGCTCCGTAGTTGGATTAGAGATAAAAAAGGTCGAGACGTTTTGGTTTCCAATAGGATAACCAAAACGTCTCGACCTTATTATATATGTTTGGGTTAAACCGTGATTTCGCCTGAACCGTAGCAACGGTGGTGCTCCGCATCGTATATCACGCAGAACTGGCCAGGTGCCACACCGTGTATCTTATCGTCCGACAAGATGCGGTAACGGCCACCCTCCTCTGTCACCACGGTGGCTCCATGATGCTCGGGAGTGTGTCGAATCTTAAACGTAACACGTTCGGGCAGTTCGCTGATTCCCTCTGTCAGGAAGTCGAAACCGTGGATCACAAACTCCTGCTTATATGCGTCCTGGGGGTCGTATCCGTGGCTAACATACAACACATTGCGCTCCACATCCTTCTTGATAACAAACCACGGACCGCCTCCGAGGCCCAGTCCCTTGCGTTGTCCGATGGTGTGGAACCACAGTCCCTTATGTTCGCCGATCTTCTTTCCCGTCTCCAGTTCGATCACTTCGCCTGGGTTCTCACCGAGGTATCGCCTCACATACTCGTTGTAATCGATGTTGCCAAGGAAGCAGATGCCTTGCGAATCCTTGCGCCTTGCGCTGACAAGATGCTCGCGTTCGGCAATCTCACGGACCTCATGTTTCAGGTAATGGCCGATGGGGAAGATGGCCTTCTTGAGTTGCCACTGCTGTATCTGCGCCAAGAAATCGGTTTGGTCTTTCACGGGGTCGGGGCTTGTGGTAAGCCATTTCCGTCCGTTGATCCATTCCGTCTGTGCGTAATGGCCCGTGGCGATGAGGTCGTAGTTGTGCCCGGCCTTCTCGTCGAATGCGCCAAACTTGATGAGGCGGTTGCACATCACGTCAGGGTTGGGTGTAAAGCCCGCCTTCACTTTGTCCATGGTGTAGCGCGTCACTTGGTTCCAGTATTCCTTGTGGCAGTCGACTACCTGCAACTTACAACCATACTTGGCTGCCACGGCGGTGGCCATTTCGAGGTCTTCCTCCGAGCTGCAGTCCCATTCCTCCTTCTCCTCAGGTCCAATCTTGATGTAGAAGCAGTCGGGATGGAGGCCGAGCCTTGTCAGCTCGTACACCACCACGCTGCTGTCCACCCCTCCTGAGAGGAGCAGGGCTATGCGCTTGTCCTTTATCTCGTCTATGTTCATTTGCCGTTGGTTGTTGCGGGGTGTTGCCCCTGTGGTTTACAGTTTCTTGAGGTCCACCATGTCGTTATGGCGTCTGTGGCGCTCCTCCACGAGCTTCAGCAGCTTCATCTTACGCTTCGGCTGAATCAGTCGGCGCACGAAGATGTTAGGGATGGCCACACCCAGTGCGATGAAGAGGATAACGAGCGAAGCCTTGATGGCCCAGTTGAAGGCCACGGTGAGTTCGCCGATCACGCCGTCCATCTGTATGAATCCGAAGAGTGCGCGATACATCATCACACCCGGAATCATGGGGATGACCGCTGGTATGGCGATGACCTGATGGGGCACATGGTGCCAATGCTGCGACTGTGTGGCGATAAGACTTGCCACGCATGATCCCACAAACGAACCGATGATGATGCCTTGGTCGAGACCGACGTTGCCATTCGACGGACCGAGGTTCACAAAGTTGCGTATGCAGACAGCGCAGATGCCCATGATGGCCAGCACCGGCATGATGCGTTTCGGGGCGTTGAAGATGGTAGCGAAACCCATGGCCGAGACGGCTGCTGCGATAGCGTAGTTTACAAAGGTGTTGTGCGGTGTCATGCTGAGGTCCTTCACAAAGTTGTCGATGCCACAGATCTGTATGGCAAACACGATGCCGAACGACATGGCAATGATCATCATCAGCGTGATGATGGCTCGGGTGATGCCCACTTGCACATAGTTGCCCACCATGTCGGTCACAAAGTTGATGAGCGGCACGCCCGGCACGATAAACAGTGTGCAGGCCATGAGCGGATGGAAAGGCGTGTCGGAATGCATGAAGTCGGGGACCTGGCTGGCCACCGTTGGGTTGGTCGACAGGAATGTGGTGAGCCAGCCCAGCAGGGTGGCGAAGAACGCGCTAATGGCGATGCCCACATATCCGTTCCAATGGAGTTTGCTCAAGAACATTTTCAGGCGGAAGCCCAGGATGGCAGCGAACGACGCATAGAAGAAGGCGGGCCAGTCGCAACCAAACTGCACACAGAATCCGCCGCACGCAAAGCCTGCTGCAATGGCAATCATCCAAGGCGTGTAGTTCTTCTTGGCATTTTTGAGCGCCGTGAGCTCCGCCTCGTATCTGTCGAGGCTCCAGTCTTCCCTGATGGCTGTCCACAGCACCTTGCTCACCTTCGAGATGATGGTGAAATCCACGCAGTGGCTGTCGATGCGCTGGTATTTGGAGAAGGAGTGGGTCTCATCGCTGAGGTTCACCATCACGATGTTGAAGTTGAGGTAAATGTGAATGTACTCGTGCGGCAAACCCAGATACGCCTCACAACGGTGTAGGTTGCGCATGATGCGTGCACAGTCGGCGTTGCTGGCCATCAGCAGGCATGCTGTGCGCACCAGTAGGTCGAGCTTGCGGCGTAGCGTTTGCACGTCGGTGCCTTGTTCGCTCTTGATTTCTTGTTCTTCGACGATGGCTTCTTCTTGTTTCATTTGTTCTTCAAACGATAATTCTTGAATCTCTTTCTTCATGTAAGAATGTTAGGTGAATGAAAGGGTTATGTATTGTGGCGCTGCTTACGATAGGAGGAGCAGCACCATGATTTGTATCGATATGATACGCAGGAACATGGCGAAGGGGTAAACGGTGGCGTATCCCACGGCAGGCGAGTCGCTGTCGGTAAGCGTGTTCGAGAAAGCCAGGGCCGGCGGGTTGGTGTTGCCACCCGAGAGCACACCCATCAGTGTGTAGTAGTTGAGGTGGAAGAACTTGCGGCCGATGATGCCACCCAAGATGATGGGCACCATGGTGATGATGATGCCATACGCAAACCATGAGAGACCTTGTGTGTTGAACAGGCTGCTGTTAACGCTTTGCCCGGCTCCCAGACCCACGCAAGCCAAGAACATGGTGATGCCGATCTCGCGGAGCATCATGTTGGCAGAGATGGTGTTGTAGGTAACGAGGTGGTAACGCGGGCCGAAGTAGCCCATGAGGATGGCCACGATAAACGGACCGCCGGCCAGTCCGAGTCTGACGGGCTCAGGAATGCCCGGAATGAGCAGGGGAATGTTTGCCACAACACAACCCAGTGCAATGCCCAGGAAGATGGGAATGAGGTTCGGGTGATTGAGGCGCTTGAGCGAGTTGCCCAGCATCTTGCTCACCTTGCCGATGGCCAGTTCTGAGCCCACCACGGTGAGGCGGTCGCCAAGTTGGAGGATCAGGCTGGGGTGTGCCACGAGGTCCACGCCCGAACGGTTCACGCGCGTCACGGTAGCGTCGAAGTTGTCGCCGAGGTTGAGCTGACTCAGGGTCTTGCCGTTCACCTCGGGCTTGGTGACAAGCACGCGGCGGCTGATGTACTCCTTCTCATACGGAGCCCAGTCAACCTCAACTGGTGTGCCCACGAGCGCTGTGATGGCGTCGATGTCCATAGGTGCTGCCACGATGAGCAGCTTGTCGTGCATGTGGAGTGTTGTGGCGCCGTTGACGAGTTTGTTGTGCTTCTCGTCGCCATCCATGATAATGCGCGACACCACGAAGCGGCGCTCAGCGATGTGGCGCAGCTCCTTCACCGTCTGTCCGTCGATGCGGGGATTGGTCACCTCCAGCGTGATGCTTCTCACGGTGAGCTGCTCCAACTGTCCGAGTCCGCGCTCAGCCTGTTGCTCCTCGTTGGTAGGCTTAATGCGCAGCAGGTAGCGCAGCAGGATGAAAGCCAGGATGGTGCCAATGACACCCATGGGGTAGGCCACGGCGTAACCCATGGCAATGTCGGGTGCGTCTACGCCGGTCATGCTAAAGTATGTTTGCTGAGCGGCTCCCAGTCCGGGTGTGTTGGTTACGGCACCCGAGAGGATGCCTGCGAGGGCGGTGAAGGGCGTGTTGGTGGTGAAATGAATGGCCACCACGGTCAGCAGGCTCAGGCAGATCGTGATGAGCACGAGTATGTTGAGCGCCAGTCCTCCTTTCTTAAATGATGAGAAGAAACTGGGACCCACCGACAAACCGATGGAATAAACGAAGAGTACGAGGCCGAACTCGCGGAGGAAGTGGAGCAGTTGCTCATTGAGGCTCAGGCTGAAATAGCCGAATACCACACCGATGAGCAGCACCCAAGTGAGCCCGATTGATACGTTGCGCACCTTCAGTTTGCCGAGAGTCAAGCCCAGCGTGATGACAAGTGCCAAGATAAAGATGGAGTGGGAAACTCCGCCGGCCCAGTATTGGTCCGATCCAAAAAATAATTTGTTAAGCAATTCCATGGATGTCGAAAAACTTAATAGATGAATTTTGTGAGTGCAAAGTTACGAAGTTTTTCCGAACCGACCAACGGAAACACCTTTCATTCAGCGAGTAAGTGGTAAAAGGTGGGCCATGGCTCTCGCCGTTTGGGTTGGCGGGGGCCATGGCCGTCAAAATGGATTACAGTTTGATGAAGATGCGCCGCTTCCACAGGGGGTAGCCCATGAGGGTCATGAGGGCCACGAAAGTGAGGCTATAGGCCACGCTGGCCCACGCAGCGCTGGGTATGGCGCTATGCAGCAGGTTGTAGTATGCGTCGCTCACACCGATGGCCGAGAGAACGATGGCCACCATCTCAGATCCCACGTAGAGGAAGAGAGGATTGGTGCCGAAGATGAGGGTCAGTTTGCCCAAGCCTTTCGCCACCATCCACTTGCGTGCCATGGGGTACACGTCGATGAGCGCTATGAGCGCCGCTTGCAGCAGGGCGGCCAGCGCGCAGGTCATGAGAATGTAGGTGGGGCTCCACACTCGCTTGTTGAGGCTGATGAAGCCACACAGCAAGGTGGCCAGCACCAGGAGCAGTCCGCCACCGTCGCCAAACACGCGCAGGGCCACGCGGGCGGGGTCGGGGCGCCGTTTGCCGAAGGCCAGCGATGCCATCAGGAACCCGATGAGCGTGTTGCAGGCCGCGGCCAGCGTTGAACTTAGGCCCTCGGGGTCGACGGGCGACTTGTGGTAGAGGTGGTCGCTGCCGAGAATTGTTTGGTCGAACTGGGCCAAGAAGTTGGTCGACGCGTCGTAGTTGAAGCCGCCATAGGCCAGCAACATGAAGGCGTGGTAGATGATGATGATGGCGATAAGCGCCGACAGGCCGCCCGTCATGGCACGCTTGGTGCCGCTGGCGCGCGCCACTGTGGCGAAGATGAGCACTGCGAAGGAGGTGAAGCCATAGCAGAGGCCGATGCGCTGCATCACACCCATCACGCGCAGGTGGGCCAGGTCGAATGGGTTGCCGGCGCAGAGCATGTGGAACCAGTTGAGGCCCAGGCCAATGGCGAAGAGCAGCACGGTGCGCTTCATAATCTTCCTGACGAGAGGCGCCGACCATTCAAACTGAAACTTTTTCAGGCTGAGATAAGAGGCTACGCCCATGATGAAGAGGAAGAAGGGAAACACCAAGTCGGCCAGCGTCATGCCGTTCCACTTGGCGTGTTTCAGCATGGGGAAGATGTCGTCGCCCGCTCCGTTGTTCACGAAGATCATCAGCATCACGGTGAGTCCTCTGAGCACGTCGAGGCTCATCAGTCGTTGGTTCTTTCCTGTGGCCGTGGGAGGTGTGGCGTGGGTGGGTTGCGTGTGGGGTGTTGCGTTTGGTTCGTTCATGGGCTTTATCGGTTAAGAAAACTGATTACTTCTTTCGCCACGTCGACCGGTTGGCCTTCGGGCTGGGGCGAGTAGGGGTTGTGCTGCAGGGTCCACGGCTCCTCAATGGCGTACCAATCGATGTGCACGTCCTGCTCCAAGGCCAGGCTGAAGAGCTCATCGGTGGTCATGCCCTTGTATTTGCCCGACCCCAGTTTCTCGATGTCGGGCTTCGACTTGGCCTCCATCTGCTTCGTGAGCTCACGGAAATAGGTGCTCCACCGCAGGTAATAGAAGTCCTTGAGCAGTCCTTGCCATTCCTTGTGGGCATAGTCGCGCAGTCCGCCTTCGTCGGCGCAGGTGCGGTTGCCCCATGTGGTAATCTGTACGCGGGCGTTCCATTCATATAGGTCTTTCTCCTGGGGCGTGGTGCCGAGGCTGCGGGCCTGTGTGGTCCAGCGTCCCAGGCGAAACTCGCTGCGTGTGCCCAGCAACTTGTCTTGCAACAGCAGCATCTTCAGGAAGCGCTCGCTGTTGGTGGCAAACGCCTTGCGGTGGAACGACTTGTAGCTGGCCATGGTTTGCTCATACTGCACACGGGCCTGGTCGGCCATGGCCTGCCTTACAATGTCGACGAGGTCGTATTCGTAGTTGTTGTTGCCACGATACTTGTCGGCCACACTGGCAAAGAGCGTGGCGGCGCGCAATATGTCGTCGGGGTCGTAATAGTTCGACATCTTCGACCAGCTCGATGCTTGGAAATTGTTGGCCGATGGCCGTCCGCAGAAAATGCTCTCGTGAGGCCCCTGCTGGTTGTTGCCCATAGGACAGTTGTAGATGGTGGCGCCCAGCAGTTGCCAAGCCTCTTGGAGCGTGGGGTCGTTGGTGCCGTAGCGGGCGCGCACGTAGCCCTTGAGCCACTCCTCCTTGCCAAACTTCGTGGGGCGCCAGGGCAGCTCGCTCATCAGTTCGAACATCACAGGGTTGTTTTCTGAGCCTTCCATGGTGAAGCCGATGCCCTTGAGGTGCGCGGCCTTGGGGTTGGTTTGGGTTTGGTAGAAATTGTTGAGCAGTTGGTCCATGCGGCCGTGCAGTCCCACGTTTCCTCCAAAGTTTTCGAGCATGCAGAAGAGCCACTGGTGCTGTCCGTAGCCCTCGTCGTTCTGGAAGATGGATGCGATGCCCCACTTAGGGCGGCACTCGGCGAAGAGGTCGAGGATGAGCAGGTCGCCCTGCGGCAGGTTGTGGATGAGCGCCTCGCGTGGGTTCTCGCTCCATCCCTGTATCACCCATACGGCTTTGGGGTTGACGGCTTTCATCTCGCGCATGATGCTCTTGCCCGATGCGTCGAGATCCACGCCCTGCGCGTTGCCCCCCTCGTGGAAGGGGTCCATGGAGTAGTAGTTGGCCTTGCCGAAAAGCTTGGTGAGCTCCTCGTAGTAGAGCGAGGCTATCTCATGGAACCTGCTGTCGGTGGGTTGCAGGAAGGTGGGCCGTGTGTAGCCGTTCCATTTTCCACCGTCGGCCACGTTCACGCCCAACTTCTCGTGGGCGTTGCTGGGCAGCATGCCGCTGTAGCCGGGCAGCACAGGCTCCATGCCCCATTCCTTCATGCGCCTGAGTATCTGCTTTTGCAGTTTTTCCTGCTGTGTGTACCATGTGTCGGGCAGTGGGCCGCCCCAACCCTCCAGGTTGTTCATCTCCCACCACGCCAAGAAGGCTGGTCCGGCGATAAACTGGTTCACCTCGTCCTTGGTGTAGCCCAAGCGCAGCAGCAAGTTGCGCCACACGCACTCCTCGCCGACCACGGCCAGCGGCAGGTTGACGCCGTGGAGCGCCATCCAGTCGATCTCGGTCTGCCAGCGTGCCCAGTCCCAGAAGGCCATGGAGTAGGAAAAGGTGCAGTAGTTGAAATCGTAGCGCAACTTCAGGTCAGTCTCGCGCCGCTCAGGCTTCTTCGGCAGCGGCAGCGTGGCGGGCAGCGTGGCCTTCATCTGGTTCCACGTCAGTTGCACGCCTGCGTAGTATTTCAGGTACCAGTTGAGTCCTGAGGCTATGTTCACCCAGGTGTTGCCCTTGATGCAAGGCTTTCCGCCCTTGGTGGTTATTTCGAAAAAGTCGCGGTCTTGCTTAACCAGTTCGGTCTTGATCTTCCGCGATGCGCCATGGTCGATGCGTTCCAATAGTCCGTCTACGGGATTGGCCTGTGCTCCCAGGGTCAACAGGCAGAAGAGGGATAAAAGTAGGGCTCTCATAATTTAATAGATAGATGTAGCGATAACAGTTCGTCTGATTGGAAAAGGCTTTCTTGTGGATTGGAATTCCATCCTTTCCAATATGCAAAGATAATGCAAACGAAGGGTAATGCAAAACAAAAGGGCCAATAGTTTTTGCTTTTGTTATTTCTCTCTTTGTATCGGGGCGGCAAGTGGGTCGCCTTTTTTTGTTTCTTTCCATTGGTGCTTTAGGGTCGCTTGCCCTTGTCCGTCGGATGGTCGATTGCCTGTGCCCGCTTGTTCGATTTTATTGCCATAAAGTTGTGTCAGGATTTTGCGTGAAATAGAGTGCGAAAACGGCGTTTTTGTGGGATGGGCGCGGTGAAAAATAGCCATGCGGTTGCCGTTAGGCATGTATCGAGTTGCGAAAGATGGCTAATGGAGTTGCCTGTAGGCATGTTTCGTGGCTCGAAAGGTAAGCTATCGCATTGCGAAAAGGCATGTATCGCAAGGCGTGAGGTGAAAAATGAAGTGTGAAATGTAGGGCTAAAAACGTAATGTGCTGATTGTTAGGTGTTTGCGTAAAAGTGCTGAGAATTGCGTATTTGCGACAAATCATTGTGTCGTGGAAAACAAATGTGTAGTTTTTAATGTAGTTTGTTGCGATTTTTAGGTTGTTGTGCGGCGGGTGTTCGGGTGTGGGCGATGGCATGAAACGAATGAGGGTGGGGTGGTGAACCCATGGTCGGTCGGGACTGCCGAAAACCAATGAGAACGGGGAAAGCAATGCGAGAAAGTGGGGCGGCAGTGGCTGGCCATTTCGTTCTTGTGTTTGTGGGACCACCGATTTTTTTTTGCGAAGCCTTGGTTTTATATAAAAGAATTGCTAACTTTGCAAGTGAAAGGAAACCAAGGCTCCGTAGCTCAGTTGAATAGAGCATCAGATTCCGGTTCTGAGTGTCGCGGGTTTGAGTCCCGCCGGAGTCACTACAATCAATAACCATAGTACTATGGACATAGCCGAACGCTTTATTAACTACACCAAGTTTGACACACAGTCGGCTGAGGACTCTCAGACCGTACCCAGTACCCCAAAACAGTTGATCTTCGCCCAGTATCTCAAGAAAGAGCTTGAGGACGAGGGGCTCAAGGACGTTGAGATGGACGAGATGGGCTATATCTACGCCACCCTGCCTGGAAACACCGATAAGGACGTGCCCACCATCGGATTCATCGCCCACTACGACACGGCGCTCGACGCCAGTGGCGCCAACATCAAGGCGCGCGTGGTGAGCAACTACGATGGCGGCGACATTGAACTCTCGCCTGGCATCGTGTCATCGCCCAAGAAATTCCCCGAGTTGCTGGCCCACAAGGGCGAGGACATCATCGTGACCGACGGCACCACGCTGCTCGGCGCCGACGACAAGGCCGGCATCGCCGAGATTGTGCAGGCCATGTGCTACCTGCGCGACCACAACGAGATAAAGCACGGCGACATCCGTGTGGCCTTCAACCCCGATGAGGAGATTGGTATGGGCGCCCACCATTTCGACGTGGAGAAGTTTGATTGCCAGTGGGCCTACACCATGGATGGTGGCGACATTGGCGACTTGGAGTATGAGAACTTCAACGCTGCGGCAGCCAAGGTGACCATCAAGGGCATCAGCGTACACACGGGCTATGCCAAGGATAAGATGGTGAACGCCTCGCGATTGGCATGCGAGTTTAACGCCTTCATCCCCGACACCGACATCCCTGAGACCACCGAGGGCTATCAGGGCTTCTTCCACCTGATAGGCATCAACAGCCACTGTGAGGAGGCCAAGCTCAGCTATATCATACGCGACCACGACCGCAAGCGCTTTGAGCAGCGCAAGGACTTCCTGGAGAGCATCGCGGAGCAGATGAACAAGAAGTATGGCGAAGGCACTGTGGCCATCGAGATGAAAGACCAGTATTACAACATGAAGGAGAAGATCGATCCCAACATGTATGTCATCGATATCGTGCTCAAAGCCATGCAGGAAAGTGGTGTCACACCGAAGGTGGAGCCCATCCGTGGCGGAACCGACGGCGCGCAGCTCTCCTTCCGCGGCCTGCCTTGCCCCAACATCTTCGCCGGAGGTGTCAATTTCCATGGCCCCTACGAGTTTGTTTCCATCCAGGTGATGGAGAAAGCCGTGAAGGTCATCACCAAGATTTGCGAGATAACTGGTACTTACAACGACTAACGTGTGCTCGTGTTAGCACAATCAGTATGAGATAAGGGGCGCATGTAGATGTGCCCCTTTTTGCTTTTTGGGCGGGGCCGGCGAGTGGCTCAGGCCATCATAACATACAAACACATTCCTTTATGGCAGAACTTCCCAACCTTATTAAAGACCTGGCGCTCATCCTTGTGGTGGCCGGCGTGGTGACCCTTGTGTTCAAACGACTGAAACAACCTCTCGTGCTGGGCTACATCGTGGCCGGATTCGTGGTGTCGCCACACATGCCTTACACCATGTCGGTGGTCGACAAGGGCGACATACACACATGGGCCGACATTGGCGTGACGTTCCTGCTCTTTGCATTGGGACTCGAATTCTCGGTTAAGAAAATCCTGAAGATGGGCATGGCGCCCGTCATAGCGGCCGTAAGCATCATCTTCTTCATGCTCATGATGGGCATGGGAGTGGCGGGGGCCTTCGGCTGGGACCGCATGGACTGCATCTTCCTGGGCGGTATGGTGGCCATGTCGTCGACAACCATTATCTACAAGGCGTTCGACGACATGGGACTCTTGCAGCAGTCGTTTGCCCGACTGGTGATGAGCGTTCTCATCCTGGAGGACATTCTGGCCATCGTGATGATGGTGATGCTGTCGGCCATTGCCAGTGGCAGCAACCCCGATGGCGGGCAGATGCTTGGGTCGCTGGTGCGCATCGGCTTCTTCTTGGTGTTGTGGTTCGTGGTCGGACTGTATGTGGTGCCCACGTTCCTGAGGGCCACCCGCAAACTCATGACCGACGAGACGCTGGTCATCGTGGCGCTCGGACTTTGCTGTGCCATGGCGTGGATCTCCACGGCGGTGGGCTTCAGCTCGGCCTTTGGCGCCTTTGTCATGGGTAGCATCTTGGCCGAGACCATTGAGGTGGAGCGTATCGAGGAGGTGGTGGCACCGGTGAAGAACCTCTTCGGAGCCATCTTCTTCGTGTCGGTGGGCATGCTGGTCGACCCCCATGTGCTGGTGGCCTATGCCGCGCCCATCGGTGTGCTGGTGGTGGCCATTCTCTTGGGGCAGGCGGTGCTTGGCACGTTCAGCTACATGCTCAGTGGCCAACCGCTCCGAACGGCTATGCGCTGCGGCTTCTCCATGGCGCAGGTGGGCGAGTTTGCGTTTATCATCGCTTCGTTGGGAAGGTCGCTCCATGTCATCAGCGACTTTCTCTACCCGGTCATTGTGGCGGTGAGCGTCATCACCACGTTTCTCACACCTTATATGATAAGGGCCGCTGAGCCCACCTATTCGTTGTTGGAACACCACTTGCCGCATAGGTGGCGCCGACGCCTTGAGCACATGGGCGTGGCCCACCAGTCGACCAACGCCGAGCAGAGCTTGTGGCGCAGGCTCTTCAAGAAGATGGGTGTCAACACGCTGATCTATACCATCCTGTGTATCGCCGTGACGGCGGTGATGCTTACCTTTGTGCTCCAGTTCATGCGTCACCTGCTGCCCCACTGGTGGGCCAACGGTGTGACGGGAGTGCTGACGGTGCTCTGCCTGTCGCCCTTCATGCGTGCGTTGGTCATGAAAAACAACCATAGCGAGGAGTTTCGCACCCTGTGGACGGAGAGCCGCCTCAATCGCCTGCCGCTCCTCTTCACCATCTTGGTGCGCAGCGCCATAGCCACCGCCATCCTGTTCTACATCTGCAACTATCTGGCTCGCTTTGCCAACGCCATCGTCATCACGCTGGCCGTGGTGGCCATCGTGCTCATGGTGATGTCGAGAAACCTGAAAAGGCAGAGCATCACCATGGAGAGGCGCTTTGTGCAGAACCTCCGCTCGCGCGACATTGCTGAGCAGGTGAGTGGAAAGAGGCGCCCGCTCTTCGAAGGAAAACTGATAGACCGCGATATTCATATTGGGTCGTTCGACATTCCCAAGGACTCGCAGTGGGCCGGACAGACGCTGGCCAACCTGCGCTTTAGTTCGCGCTTCGGCGTGCACGTCAGCAGTGTGCTGCGTGGCCGACAGCGTATCAACATACCCGGTGGCGACGCCATCATCTTCCCTGGCGATAGGTTGCAGGTCATCGGAAACGACGAACAGTTGCAGGCTTTCGGACAGTCGCTCAAGGGGGAGCTGGTGCCCGAGGATCCCCATATCGAGGAGCGCGAGATGAAACTGCAGAAGATGAAGCTTTCGGCCAACTGCCCGTTTATCGGCAAGTCGCTCTCGGAGAGTGGCATAAGAGACGTTTACAACTGTATGTTGGTGGGATTGGAGGATGGCCAGCACGACCTGACGATGATCAATCCCTCGCGACAATTCAAGCAGGGTGACATCATCTGGATAGTGGGGGAGCGCAAATCGATCGCCGATCTGGTGGCGACCAATTAGCTGTTAGGGCCTTACAGCCCCTTAGGATATAAAAACGCAACACCCCGGTGCTAACCATTGTTGGCACCGGGGTGTTGCGTTTAGTCCAAATTGGTTGTTGAAAATGCCTAATAATCTAATCTTTTCGTTCTAATGACCGATTGAGGGCTTAGTACCACTGCACTGCGTTGCTGTAGCCGCTCCGCTTGTCATACTTGAGCGCATCGGTCAGGGTGGCGGCGTTGCAACGGAAGGAGAAATTGTAGCTGGTGTAGGGAGCGAGCACCACAGAGCAGCTCATGTTGAAGCAGTGGAGGTCGCGCTGCAAGGAAGCGGTGGTCATGCTGATCTCCTTATTCTCGAAATCGTAACCGCTCGAGAAGCTGATGTTCCAGCCGTCGCTGATGCGCACATTGCCGCTGAAGTTCAAGGTCTGCGTGAAACGGTAGGGATAACGCATGGTTTTCTTGTTGAACTTGGCCTCGCGGGTGTCCTCACGCATGGTGACACCATAGCCGATGGTCAGCGACCAAGGCAAGGAGAAGCGCATATAGCCGTCGGCGTCGGTCTCGGCCTTGCCGCCGTTGTTGCCGCCCTTGGCGCCACGCTGGCCTTTCACCATGTCGTCGTCGACGTTGCTCTCAACGTCGGTGTCCATGCCCTCATCATCGTTGTCGTCTTTCTTGTTGTCCTTCTTGTCGTCGCCTCCGCCAAACCACTTCTTCAGTTGCTGAGGGTTGAGCGTGAAGGAGAAGTTTTGCGACATGCCCTGGAAGCGTCCGAAGCGTCCCTTGCCCCACTCGGTGTGGTTGCCAACGTAGGGATGGCCGTTCTCGTCGAGCTCGTAGGCGTAGGTGGCAAACACGGCGTTCATGTTGAAGGTATAGTTTTTCCACCACTTCAAGCGCAAGCGCATCGACAGGTCGCTCCAACGATGTGTGGCGGCTGCCATGTTGTAAGACATGGAGGCGCCCAACTCGTCGATGATGCTAATCTTCTTGAAGCCTGTGGAGTCCTTGTCGGTCTTTATCTTCATCTCCACGTTGTTGCTCATGTCCCAAGAGATGCTTCCCGTGCGACCCTTGCCGGGAACGCCATAGAGGGAGTTGCTATAGGGCGAGTATTCCACCAGCGATACGTTGCCGTTGGCGTCTGTCTTCTGGTAAGTGTCGTAGTAGCCGTAGCGAGCCGAACCGAAGTTGGGAGCGTAGCTGAAGCTCACCTGCGGCGTGAACACGTGGCGAATTTGCCATGGATGCTTCTTGAACAAGCGCGGGCTACCCGTGTACATACCGTAGAGCTTGGTGCTTGCCGAGAGGCTGAGGTTCCAGTTGTAAACGTTATGGAAGCCGTAGGTGGTGTCGGAAACTTCCACTTGGCGCTCCTCGTCCCACGAGCGGGTCACCTTGTTCGAGTACATTCGGTCGGTGAAGTTGAACGAAGGAGTGACGTTGAGGTAATTGAACAACGTGAAGTTGGCGTTCACCGGGATGTTGTGTTGCATGCCATTGCGCCAGTCTTTGATGAGGTTCGAGTGCATCAACTTGTCTTCTTTCGTGCTGATGGAGTTGCTCAGGTGACCCGTGTAGCTCAGCGAGATCTTCTCGTACCAGCGCTCATCGCCCACCATGTGCTTGCGGCGGAAGGGGTAGAAGCGGCTGATGCTGACGTTCAGGTCGGGCAATGTCATTGCGATAGATGAGTCGCGCATGTTCTGCGAGAGGTTGGCCGAGCTGCTCAGCGACAGTCCGAGGCTCGAGAACGTGGTGCTCCAGCTGACGGAAGAGGTGCGTGTCGATTGGGTGAGCGATTGCGGATTGTACATGCTGTTCAGGTTGTTGCGCTCGTAGCTCATCGACGCAAAGTTTACGCTGGCCGACAAGGAGCTGAACGGGTTGGCCTTGGCGTCTTGGCGATGGCTCCACTGAATCTTGAAGCTCTCTTGCTTTTGGAAGTCGGGCATGCCCTTGTCGCCGGTCTTGGTGTCCTGGTAACTGAAGTAGAACGATCCGCTATACTTGTAGCGTTTGCGGTAGTTGCTGGCGGCGGAGATGCCCCATGAGCCCTTCGTGTAGATCTCGCCCAACAGCTTCAGGTCCCACTTGTCGCTCATGGCAAAGTAGTATCCACCGTCGCGGAGATAGAAACCGCGTGTGTTCTCGTCGCCATACGTAGGCATGATGAAGCCGCTGGAGTAGCTCTTCGTGAAGGGGAAGAAGCCATAGGGAATGGCCAAGGGCAGGGGAACGTCGGCCACAACAAGGTAAGCGGGGCCGAAAACCACGTCCTTGCCCGGGCGAACCTTGGCGCGAGAAAGGGCGATGTAGAAGTCGGGATGCTCCGCATCGCACGTTGTGTAGCGTCCGTGAGCCAGGTAAATGTCACCGTTGTCGTTGCGTTTCGACACCTGGCTGGTGAGGAAACCATCCTGCTGCTCAGTGTATGCGTTGCGAACAAGGCCCTTCTTCGTCTTGAAATTGAAGGCCATTGTGTCAGTGTCGTATTTGTCTTGACCCATGGTGAACACGGGCTTGCCCTTCAGGCCATCCTCGGCCGTTGAGTCGGGCGAGCCTGTGGCGTGCACCAGGCTGCTGTCGAGGCTCATGTAGATCTTGTCGCTTTGGAGGTTCATGTTCTCGTAGTCGACAGTCGATGAGCCATAAAGGTGTGCGGTGTTGGAAGCGGCATCGTAGACCAGCGAGTCTTGCGCCTCGTAGACCACGGGGGCGTCGATGCCGTTCTTCTTCTGGCGGTTGAGCGAGTCGAGGCGGATGGAGTCGTCGATGGCCTTGTTGTGACGGTAGATGGCCAGTTGAAGAGAGTCCATCTGAGTCGTGTCGGTGGGTGAAAGGATGGAATCGGCCGTGCCTACCGAATCGGCTGCGGCAGGCTTATTGCGTTTCCAAAATTGGGGCACGGAGCTATCGGCCATGGCAAATGCCACGGCGAAAAGCAGAAGTGCTATGAATGATTTCGTCCTCATTAAACTGCGGAATATCCCTTATTGAAATATGAGAAGTGCGTTCCCGTCACCGAAGACGTGTGTCTTCGTTGTCGCCCTCCAGAGTTCTTGTTGCCAAACCTCAGAGTTCTTGTTGCCAAACCTCAGAGTTCTTGTTGTCAAACCTCAGAGTTCTTGTTGTCAAACCTCAGAGTTCTTGTTGTCGAGTTTTTGAGTCCTCGTAGTTGAAACTTTGAGTTCCCGTTACTGAGAGTTTGTGCTCTCGTTGTTGGAGATTTATGTTCCTTTTATTGGAAACGCATTTCTTGGTTGGATAAGAAGCGCCTTCCTTTGGGAGGATGTGTGCCCTCCTTGTTGGAGAGGGCTTGTCCTCAACGAACTGCAAAATTACGCAATAATAAGGGATTTATGGATGTTTTTCTTATTTTTAACTATCCTTCGAACAGCTTTTCCCATGTCTTGAAGCGTGCCAGGCCCTCTTGTCCGAACTTGGCGAGGCTCTTCTCGGCTTGTTCTTGGGTCTTTACCTTTTGCAGATTCGACTTGCTATAGAACTTGTCGGCATAGCAAATGACCTTCTCCTCAGGCGTTTCGGGCAGGAAATCTTGGTGGGGGAGGGGCAGGTCTTGCGAGGTGATGTCGTGGAGCGACAGTCCGGCGCCTGTGTGGCGCTCGCACACTCGGGCGTGGCGTTCGTAGCCCTCGCTTCTCAAGAGCTCGGCTCCGATGCGGCCGTGGCAGATGTAGGGTTCCGTGCCATGGCAGGCAATGCCTGGCGCATCGCAACGGAAGATGCCGATGTCGTGTAGCATGGCAGCCTCCTCTACAAACTGGCGGTCGAGCCCCATCTCTGGGTGGGCGTTGCAGATGCGCAAGGCACGGTCGGCCACTTGCCGGCTATGCAGAATCAAAATATCCCGAAGCCGATTGGCCTCGGGATAATATTTGTCGATGATTTTCTGATAATCCATCTTCGATAGGGGATTCAAAGCGTATTAGTCGCGCTGGATGTAAGCCAGCACATTGCCCTTCTGGACCTTCGATCCCTGCTTGGCGTTGATCTCTACGAGCTTGCCACCCAGGTCGGCCTTGACCTCGACAAACTCGCCCCAAGGAGCTTGGATCCAGCAGAAGGCGTCGCCCTCTTTGTAAGCCTTGCCGATGTAAGGCTCCACTGCGGGTGCAGCCTCGCCGTCGCCCTGGAACTCCCAGAAGATCTGGCCCTTGACAGGAGCCACGATAGCGTCGGCCTTGGCGTGCTTGAATGCGGCAGCCTCCTCAGGCGAAACGGTTGCGCCAATCTCGGCGTCCTTAGCTTTCTGCATATCGGCCAACATGTTCTTCTTGGCCTGGCCGCTCTTATAGTTGCGATACTGCTCGGGGTGCATGGCCAGCTCGAAGAGCTCCTCGTCGTCCTTGCCATACTCCCAGCCGTTCTCGTCCATCTCCTTCTTGAAGTCGTCGAGGGCGTTGGGGAGCAGCGTGTGGGGATCGGCGTCGGTGAACTGGCGGCCTTGCTTCTTTGCAAGCTCCTTCAATTCTGGTGTGATCTCTCCGGGCACCTTGCCGCTCTTGCCAAGGATCATGCCCCACATGGCGTCGTCCATCATGACGAAACGGCCCTTGCCTTGCTCCATGGTGAGCAGGTTCATCAGGGCGATGTTCTTGGTGTATTGTGAGAACGGGGTTACCAAGGGAGGATAACCCACGCGAGGCCATACGTATGCCACCTCATCGAAGAGCTTGATGAGCAGGTCGTCCATCGACAACTCTTCCTCGCCCTTCTTCTTTCTGAGGTTGTTGATGGTGGTGCGCATGCCACCCAGGTCGGCCATCATAGAGCCCATCATGCCGCCAGGCAGTCCGCAGGTGAGCAGGAGCGACGACATGACCTTGTTGCCGGGGTTGATGAAGTAGCCCAACCACTCGTCGATAAACTCCTGAGTGAGCGCGCGAGCCTTCATGTATGCGCTCATGTTGACCTCGGGAACGTCGAAACCGGCGTGCTTCAACATCGACTGCACAGAGATGATATCTGGGTGAACCTTACCCCATGACAGAGGCTCGATGGCTGTGTCGATGATGTCGGCGCCGTTCTCGCAGACCTCGAGGATAGAGGCCATAGAGAGTCCGGGTCCTGAGTGTCCGTGGTATTCGATGATGATCTCGGGGTGCTTGTCCTTGATCATCTTGGTGAGCTTGCCCAGGAAAGCGGGCTGTCCGATGCCGGCCATGTCCTTCAAGCAGATCTCCTCGGCACCTGCCTCGATCTCCTTGTCGGCCAACTCAGCGTAGTACTCCAAGGTGTGGACGGGCGATGTGGTGATGCAGAGTGTTCCCTGCGGTGTCATGCCAGCCTCCTTGGCCCACTTGATGGACGGAGCTATGTTACGGATGTCGTTCAGACCGTCGAAGATGCGGGGGATGTCAACACCCTGTGCGTGCTTCACGCGGTACATCATGGCGCGAACATCATCGGGCACGGGGTACATGCGGAGGGCGTTGAGGCCGCGGTCGAGCATGTGTGTTTTGATGCCCACATCGTTGAAAGGCTTACAGAAGGCACGCACGGCGTCGTTGGGGTTCTCGCCGGCGAGGAGCTGCACTTGCTCGAAAGCGCCACCGTTGGTTTCCACACGGGCAAAGCAGCCCATATCGATGATGACGGGAGCGATGCGCTCCAGCTGGTCCTTACGTGGCTGGAACTTGCCTGAGCTCTGCCACATGTCGCGATAGACGAGACTGAACTGAATTTTCTTCTTCATTTATTCTTATCTTGATGATTTCTTATTTTTATAAAGATAGCAGCCAACACCCATTTGCATACCTAATAAATGAGGAGTTGGTACTGGGCTGCAAAATTAGATAAAAAAAATCAAATTACGGACTATCCGATTGTTTTTTTATGTTTTATAACTATCTTTGCATAAGATAGGCTGCACTCGGCCATTTGAAAGCAAGCTTTCATGGCGCTCGTTTGCGCTATCTCCGCACCATAAACAACATTAAGATGAACGTCAAGATTCTGTTTGTTTCCCTGTTGGCCGCCCTTGCTCTGACGGCGTGCCACGAAGAGAAGAAGCCTGTTGAGAAGGTTCAACAGCTTCCCAGTTACGACCAGCCCTTGAAGGGCGATAGCACCATCTACGGACTGGCGTGTGAGGGGTGCTCCGACACGGTGGTGGTGTTGCTGCCCAATGATGGTAGCGACCCCGTGACCTATAACATCCTCAAGGCCAGTAGGCAGCACCGGGTGTTGGGCCGAATAAAGACGGGCGACTGGATTGGTGTGGTGCTGAACAAGACCAATAAGCATGAGGCCGACATTGTGATCGACCTCGACCAGCTCAAGGGCATTTGGTGCTATATCGTTATGCCGCAGTTGCGCGGCCATGAGACGATGACGAAGCAGGAGCAGGCACAGGCCATGCGGTTGATGTCCGACTCGCTGAAAAACATGTATTTCATTCCCCGCGAGTATGGCTTTTGGCTGAAGCGCCAGTGGGAGGCCACCAGTGTGGGGTATGTGCAGGAGTCGAGCACGCTGGCTGAAGAGAGCCCGGTGGTTTATCCTCCGTTGGGATGGTTCATCGCATGGCACATCTGGAACGGCAAGTTTGTGATGATTAGCGGTAAGCCCAAGTACTCGGGCAAGGACAATACGGTGGTGGGCTACGAGAGCGTTTCGTACGACACGTGCTCCATCGACTATCTCGACGACGACTCGCTGGTGCTTACCGACCGCGAGGCTTCGCGCAGCTATTACCGCAAGAACGACATCAACGACGTGAACCGGCGCGCCAAGGCCATTGCCGCCATGCGCTCGCAGAAGGCGTTGGAACAGACCACCGAGTAGTGGAATGGCGGCCAGCCGCCTTATAGTCAAACGTTTGGCTCAATAGGGACGTTCGGTTGGGAATAAAAACAATCGGTCATTAGACGGAACAAGCATTGTTGTTCATGCGTCTAATGACCGATTTTGTTTTGTGGGCGATTAACCGCGTAGGCTGTGCTGGGCAAAGCGCGTGCGGGCCAACTCCTCGTAGGCTGTGCCCTTGCGACCGTAGTTGGCGTAAGGATAGATGCTGATGCCACCGCGTGGGGTGAACAGTCCGGTTACCTCGATATACTTGGGATCCATCAGTTTGATGAGGTCCTTCATGATGATGTTGACACAATCCTCATGGAAATCGCCGTGGTTGCGGAAGCTAAACAGGTAAAGCTTCAGGCTCTTGCTCTCCACCATTCGCACGTCGGGGATGTAACTGATGCGGATTTCCGCAAAATCGGGCTGCCCGGTGATGGGGCAGAGACTGGTGAACTCGGGGCAGTTGAACTGCACCCAATAGTCGTTGTCCTGATGCTTGTTGACGAAGGTCTCCAGCACCTCGGGCGCATAATCCATCCGGTATTCAGTTTTCTTTCCGAGCGACTTCAGTCCCTCTTCTTCTCTTGTTTGCATATTATAAAGCTTTGATTTTCAAAACGTTGTAGCTAATGCCATTGTCGTAAACGTCTTCGCCCTCATGTTGCTTCATGGCCTTCACCACACGGATGGTGACAGGCAGCACTACCACCTCGTAGGCGGTCTTGAGCACCACTTGCCAGAGCATGAGCGCGGGCAATTCTTCGGCCGGCACTACGCCTCCCAAGGCCAGAGGGAAGAAGATGAGGCTGTCGCATGTTTCGCCCGCCACCGTCGACAGGATGGCGCGAGCCGAGAAATGGCGTCCGCCGTCGTGTATCTTCATCTTGCTCATCACGTAGGCGTTCATGAAACTGCCGATGAGGAACGCCACAAACGAGGCGGCCGCAATGCGCGGAGCCAAGCCGAAGATGGCGTGGAATCCCTCGTCGTTGTGCCAATAGGAGGCACCGGGAATGGCGTCGCAGAGGGCACCGAGGGCCACAAAGAGGAAGTTCATGGCGAAGCCCGTCCAGATGAGCAGGCGCGCTTTGCGGAAGCCCCACACCTCACACACACAGTCGTTGATGATGTAGGAAATGGGGAACACGATAAGCCCTCCGGTCAGCGTGATGGGGCCAGCGGCAATTTGTTTGGTCTCGAGCACGTTTGCCGCAATGAGGCAAACGCAGAAGAGTATGCTGAAAAGCATAAACAGCACACTCACGGTTTGGTTCTGTTTTTTCATGTCTTGTTTTGTTAAAGGGGGTTGAGCAAGTACCCCTCGGTAAGTTTGCGGGTGCAAAGTTACGAATAAAACTCCAAAGAATTCCTCTTTCAGGAAGGAAAAGTGAAACGTACGCTTTGTGCTGCGATGATTGGGTTAAAGAGGAAACGGGTTTGCCAATGGGGCTTTAATACCCTCGGTAGGCTCAGTATGGCAACGATGATGCTTTCTTTTTTCTTACCCATCCCTTCTCAGAGCAGTCTCCATCATCGGAACAGCATAACGCCGAACGGTTCCACCTCATGGCTGGCGCATCTACGCTGTGCTGATGGGAGATGTGCGCCTGGATGAGATGGAACTCGCCTATGTTCTTGTTATTGGTATCGCAAGTGGGGGGCTCCGCACTTGCGCGCCTTATGCCACGGCTGCGCTGATGAGATACGCCATGTAGCCTATGAACACGATGGCGAGCGCGGCGCCCTCCCATCGCTCCACGCGGTACTTGGTGAACGAGAAGAGCCACAGCATCATGATCGACACAACCATCATGGTGAGGTCGACGGTGGTGATGCCCTGGATGGCCATGGGCGAGATGAGGCCCGTGATGCCGAGAATCATGAGGATATTAAACACGTTGCTGCCCAGCACGTTGCCAATGGCTATGCCGCTGTTGCCACGATAGGCTGCCACGGTGCTCGTGGCCAACTCGGGCAGTGAGGTGCCACCGGCCACGATGGTGAGGCCGATCACGGCGTCGCTCACGCCCAGGCTATGGGCGATGGCTGAAGCGTTGCCCACAAACACGTTGCTGCCCAACACCAGGCAGACGAGGCCCAACAGCATGAGCAGGCAGGCCTTCAACGGACTCATGGCGGGTTTCGCTTCGGCTTCGGCGTTGGCTGGAGCGTCGTCGGTGGGCTTCGGCTGGTGCGCGCCGCGAACGGTGAATACCATGAAAACGATGAATAAAATGAACAGCACCAATGCGTCGATACGACCGATTTCGCTGTCTAAGCACATCATCAGCAGTAGGGTGGAGGCCACCATGGCGAATGGTATGTCTTTGCGAACCGTGGTGTGGAGAATGGTGATGGGAGCCACCATGGCCGCTACGCCTACGATGAGCAATGTGTTGAAAATATTGCTTCCCACCACATTGCCTACGGCCAGGTCGGGGGTGCCGTTGATGGCCGACATCAGGCTCACGAAAAACTCGGGCATCGATGTGCCCATGGCCACTACGGTGAGGCCAATCACAATCTGGGGGATGCCCATGCGTTCGGCCAATGCCACAGAACCGTCGGTGAGCCTGTCGGCGCCCCATAATACTACGGCCACACCGGCCACAAGCAGCAACGCCTGCAGCCATACGTTCGAAGGAACGAGGGCCAACAATGTAAGGTTGTTCATCATTACTGTGCTTGTTTGGTTGTAACGATAGGGACGGCGAACGGCCAGAAGGTTTGCTTCTTGATGGCCGTGGGCCGCCTATCGCTTGCAAAGGTAGCAAAAAGCCTCGGATATACGAATATCCGAGGCTCAAAACTAACAATCACACAATTATAAATCTATCAAACTACTCTTATTCATCTTTCTTCTATGCGGCTTCGAAACGGTTGTGCGCCAAAGCGTTAGCCAATCTCGATGCTACGAGCCACCTTGTTCTCCTCCACCTTGATCTTGGGCAGGGTGATGGTGAGCACACCGTCGGCCACACGAGCCGAGATGTCTTGTTTATTCACGTCGTCGGGAAGGATGAGCGTCTGCTCGTATTTGGAATAGGCAAACTCGCGACGGAGATAGTGGCCCTTGGGAGCATCCTCGCCTTGGTGCTTCTCCATCTTGATGGTGAGGTCGCCGTCCTGATTGATGTTCACGTCGAAATCGTCCTTGTTCATGCCTGGCGCGGCAAGCTCCACCGTGTAATTGTCGTTGTCCTCAAGCACGTTGATGGCCGGAGCGGTGGCGTTGGTGCGAGGCATGTGTTCGGTGTTAAGGAAGTCGTTGAAGACTTCGGGAAGCCAGTTGTTGCGTGTATACATAATCATATTCTCCTATGTTATTTGTTTATTTTATTTGTTTTCGATTACACTTACCTTACTGCAACGATTGTGCCGTTTGTGGTTTTCTGCCATTCTGGCGTTTGCTTGCGACAATCTGTCGCGGCTGGCGGTTCTTCCCATGGTGGGTTGTAGGGGTTGCGGGATGGTGCGATGGGTGTGAATATTCACAACATTCTTTCGTCGATTCCTATCCTTCCGTCTCGCCGAAATGTTCTATTTGTGTGTTGACTTCTGTCTGCTGGTGCGTCGCTTTCTGCTTGTTGGTTCGTTTCCGATTGCCTATTGGTTTGTTTTCGATTGCCTGCCAATGCTTTTCCGATTGCCACATTAGGATCTTGCATAGGCGTCGCAACAGTAGGAATTGTCAGCGTTTTTGGCTAAAAAGTTTGTCGCCTATTTCTTTCGAAATAGAGAACGGGGTTGTGGTTTTTATGGGTGAGTTGGGCGTAAAATGGCTGCCGAGGGTATCGTTAGGTAGTTGTGGTGATGGCTCGTCTGAGAGCAGCCGTTGCGAAAGGTGCCTAATCGAGCTGCGAAAGATGGTCTTTCGCAGCTCGATTAGCCATGTTTCGAGTCTCGAAAAGGCATCTTTCGCAACTCGATTAGGCATCTTTCGTAACGTTGGCGGTCGAAGGTGGTAGGTTGGACGGTCCCTTGTGGTTGTAAGGAGTTGGCTTTCAGAGTGTTACAAAAACAATGCAAAAACGCGTGAGAATCGCGTATTTGCGCCCAAAGATTGGCTCGAAGGAAAAAACAATGTAGTTTTGACTATAGTTTGTTGGTTGTTTTCAGCTCTTGTTTCTTATATGATTTTCTACCCGACGTGGCTGGTGGAAACTAAAAAAGGCTGCCTTCCCGTTGGGGGAAAGCAGCCTTGTAGTGGGTTGAGGCTTGTGGGCCTTATGCGTTTTCCTGCTCTTGGCGGTCGTCCACATTGTCGCCCTCTGTGGGAGCGAGCACGGCCTTGAAGTCGGTGTAACCGTTCTTCACGAGGATGTTGTACCACTGCAGCAACTTCTTGATGTCGCTGTCGTGCACACGGTCTTGGTCGAAGTTGGGCAGCACCTCAGCGAAGTAATCGCGCAACTCCTTGCTTGAGCACTTCTTATAGTTGAGCGAAGCCTCCTTTAGACCTTCCTTTTCGCCCACCTTGGTGAGCACCTCCCAAAGGGCGATGTCGTCTGCGTCGGTGTACATGGCAATGTCGCCAAGGCTCGTCACGCGGTCGGTGGCGAAGGCAGGCATGCGGAGATGCTTCTCGTCGATGGTCTCCACTATCAGGGTTGCTTTACCGCGGCTAACCAGCTTGTAGAGGCCTGGCTTGCCGGCGATTGAAAGAATTGTTTCCATTGTTTATTGTCTGTTATTTGTGATTGAGTAATAGTTCTATTTGATCGTCAAGGTCTGTGAGCCCATCGTTGTTGATCACGAAGTTGGATCGGCGTGCCATCTCGTCTTGCGACATTTGGCAACCTATCCATTCGAGGGCTTTCTCCCTGCTGATGTTATCGCGTTTCATGATGCGCTCCACGCGCACTTCGGTGGGGGCAGTGACGCAGACGATGCGGTTGAAGCGTATGCGCTGGTCGAACCCGCTTTCGAAAAGGATGGCGCTTTCCAGCCAAGGGTAGTCGCTTTCAAGGAAGTCGCGCGCCACGGCGGGGTGCACCACGGCGTTCACCGCCTGCTTGTTGGCCTCGGATGCCAATAGGAATTGGGCGAGCACCAGCTTCTGCAATACCTTATCTATATATACGCGCGGACCTACGAGCTCGGTGAGCTGTTGACGGAGCTGTGCGTCGTCGCGCATGAGTCGCTTGGCGGCCGCGTCGCAGTCGTAAACCCTGATGCCGCGCTGGGCCAACAATCGGCATACGTGGCTCTTGCCGCTGCCTATGCCTCCGGTGATGGCTGTTCGTATCATTGTTGCTCGATGAGATAATCCACTTGTGTCATATCCAGTCGCGCATTGCTTACTATCGACGGCTTGGCGCGTAGGTGGAGCTTGCACTTGTCGGAAGGATGGGCTGCCACCTCGTTGTAATCGATGACCACTTGGAAATCGGACGCCTTGACGCGGCGGAACAGTCGGGAACCCACTGAGAACGTTACCTTCACGTGGTTGGGGAAGGTGCGGATGGTGAGGTCGCCGGGCTTGTTGATGGTGGTGATGGGCACGTTGATGCTCTCCTCGGTGAGGATGTCGACCAAGAGGGTCATCTTCACCTTCTCGGGCACCACCTTGACTCCCGGTATCTTTTTGATTCTCACCATTTGGCGCACGGTGTCGTCGAAGTTGGTGATGTTCACGTATTCCGTCTGCACCTCCTTGATGCTATCGAGCTTACTCCTTGAGGCGAAGATGGTTACCTTCTCTGGCGTGAGTTGCACGTGGGAGAGGTAATAGTTTCTCGTCGGTACGATGTTGCCGATGAGCTTTACGCCAACGGTTTTGCGCTCGCCATAGTTGAAGTTGAAGGTGAGCGCGTCGGCCTTGATCGACGTGATGGTCGACGACGAGAACAATTGCTGCCTCACAAGCCGCTGCACATCCGACAAGGGTACTTGTCCGTGTCCGCTCTGCTTGTTTGCGTAGGCGTTGAAATTGAGGGTGATAGGCTTGAGCTTGTTGCTCGACATGTAGGAGAGGATCATGAAGCCCTTGTCGCGCACGGTGACACGCACGGTGTCGCTCATCTCCGATGTCATGACCACGTTGCCAGGGGCGCCGGTGAGGCGCACGGCCACTGGCAGCTCTTTCTCATAGGTCTCATTGAGCGTCATCATCAGCCAGAAGATGCCACTCAGCACGAGGAAGAACAGAAAAATCAGAAACTCCTTGTTCATCCAACTGAACAGGGAGCTCCTGACCACTTGAAATGTTCGCTGCAGCTTATGCATTGGGTTGCTGCTGGGCGACGTCGGCGAAGACGTAACCCTTGTCCACGGTGAGGACAACATTATGTGCCACTTCCACTTCGACCGTGTTCTTGGCCGGGTCGATGGTCTTCACGGTGCCGTAGATGCCACCACCGAGCACGACCTTAGTGCCTTTTTGCAAGGCGTTTTGGAACTCGCGAATCTTCTTTTGGCGCTTTTGCTGGGGGCGAATCATGAAAAACCACATGATGGCGAAGATGGCAACCATCATGATGAGCATGCCACCCATGCCACCGCCTTGTTGTGCTGCCTGTGCAGCCAATACCAGTGTACTCATTGTTTATTTACTTCTTTTTTAATTATTATGCTTTAGTCTTGTGCTGCGCCGTTGGCGTTGTGGGCCTCGTTGGCGTCAGCGGGGTCGGTTGTTGCGCTGTCGGTGCCGGCAGCCTCGGGTGCCTTCGGCTCCTCGTTGGTCTTCGGGCGATGCACAAAGCGCACGCGGCCAGTGGAAGCGCCGTCGCCGTTGGCCTGACGGTCCTGCTGGCGGTTGCGCGGCTCGGGCATCTCCTTCATCATCTTGCCCGTAGAAATAAGGTAGCGGGCGATGGAGTCGAGCATGCCGTTGACGTAGCTGCTGCTGCGCGGGGTGCTGTAGAGCTTGGCCAGTTCCACAAACTCGTTGATGGTGACCTGTGCGGGAATGCCGGGGAAGGTGAGCATCTCGGCGATGGCGATCTGCATGATCACCACGTCCATGTAGGCCAGGCGCGCGAAGTCCCAGTTGCGAGAGGCGTCGCTCATGTAGTGCTGGTAGGTGTCGGCGTTGAGGATGGTGGCCCTGAAAAGCTTGCGAGCAAACTCCTTGTCCTCTTCGTCCTTATACTCGGGCAACAGCTCCTGCTTGCAGCCCCTTACCGGGTCGAAGCGCTTGATGGTCTTCAGCACGAAGGTGTCGATAACCTCCTTGTCGTCGTTCCAGTAGAGGCTCTTCTCCTCCAGGAGCGTGTCGATGTCGGGGTTGTCTTGCACAAGCTGCTTGTAAAGCTTGCGCCACACCTCGCGGTCGGCCTCGTATGAGTCGTCGGCGTCGGCCATGTAGTCTTGGTATACCTGGCTTTGCTCAATCTGATTGCAAAGCTTGCGCACAAACTCGATGTCGTTCTTCCATGTCAATTTCTTCACCTCGATGAATTCGTTGAGCATGTTGTTCTCTTCGAGTTGTGTGGCAAATTGGTTGTTGACGAACTTATTAGATGGCGGCTCCGCACCCTCGCGCTCTGCGCGCTGGTTCATCACATCATAGCGATGGCGCTCCTCGCGCGTGACGGCCACAATCAGTTCGAGAAGGAAGTTATAAAGATCGTAAGCCTTTGACAAACTGAACAACAGCTCCTTCTCGGCGTTGTCCATATTTCTATTTCCGTTTTGATAGTATGCGTAGGTTAACTGGACTATCTTAATGCGAATGAGTTCACGATTGATCATTGCTCTTACCCTTTACGTTCTTCTAAATTACACTTATTGATGCAAAAGTACTTAAAAAACTATATATATGCAAGCGTGAGATACATAAAACTTTGTTTTTTTAGAGAAACTTTGCACATTAAAATAAAAAGTAGTAACTTTGCACCGCTTTTCAGATTGGCAAAGGCGGGCGCGGGCCGCATATCGCAGCATAAGCGCTGGTCTTTTACAGTCCAGTGTGATGGCGAATTAATTCACAATTTAATTTAGAGTAACACAATTATGAAAGAGATTAGTGTAACAGGTAAGAAGCGCGTTGACCTTGGTAAGAAAGCTTCTAAGGCCCTCCGTAAGGAAGGCTATGTTCCTTGTAACCTTTATGGTGAGAAGAAAGTTGATGGCAAGCCCGAGGCTCTGGCCTTCACCATCGCTTTCACAGAGCTCCGCAAGCTCATCTATACTCCTCACATCTATGTGATCTGCCTCGACATCGAGGGCGAGAAGCACACAGCTATCATGAAGGAGATCCAGTTCCACCCCGTGACAGACGCTCCTCTGCACGTTGACTTCTATGAGGTGAACGATAAGAAGCCCATCACCATCGGTATTCCCGTTAAGCTCAACGGTCTGGCCCAGGGTGTTCGTGACGGTGGCCGTCTGAACCTCTCTATCCGCAAGATAGATGTTACCGCTCCTTATCAGCAGATTCCTGAGCACCTCGACGTTGACGTTACCGCTCTGCGCATCGGTAAGAGCATCAAGGTGGGTGAGCTCTCATTCGAGGGCCTGGAGCTCGCTACAAGCAAGGACGTTGTTGTCTGCTCTATCAAGATGACACGTAACGCTATGGCTGCTGCTGCCGCTACTGCCGCTGCCGACGACGCCGCCGAGTAATATTTAAGATAAGACAGAACTCTGTTTTTCTTTAGATGGACAAATACTTAATTTGTGGGTTGGGAAACCCTGGCGACGAGTACGCCGGAACCCGCCACAATACAGGATTTATGGTATTGGACGCTTTCGCAAAGGCGTCCAATATTTGTTTTGAGGACAAGCGTTATGGTTATGTGGCCGAGACGTCGATCAAGGGACGGAAAGTGTTCCTTCTGAAGCCGACGACCTTCATGAACCTCAGCGGAAACGCGGTGCGCTATTGGCTCAATAAGGAGAATATCGACCAGCAACGGCTCTTGGTCGTCAGCGACGATGTGGCGTTGCCGTTGGGCGAATTTCGACTGAAGGCCAGTGGAAGCAATGGCGGACATAACGGCTTGGGGCACATCATTCAGCTCATCGGACAAGATTACGCGAGGCTCCGACTGGGCATCGGCAACGACTTTCCGCGTGGTGGACAGGTCGATTGGGTGCTCGGACATTACTCAGACGAGGACATGAAGCTCTTGCAACCTGCCATCGACATGTCGGTGGAGATCATCAAGAGTTTTGTGTTGCAGGGCATCGGTAACACCATGAACCAGTTTAACAAGCTGGGAAAGAGAAAATAAACAACCGAAAGTGATGAAACAGGAACGACTCCCTAAAGTGAGCGAAAGCGCACGTATCGACAAATGGTTGTGGGCCGTGCGCATCTTCAAGACGCGATCGGTGGCCGCCGACGCCATCAAGAACAGTCGCGTCACCATCGCGGGAAGCAACGTGAAACCCAGTCACCTGATCAAAGCGGGCGACGTGGTAAGCGTGAAGAAGCCGCCCATCACCTATTCTTTTAAGGTGTTGGCCTGCATCGAGCAGCGTGTGGGAGCCAAACTGGTACCGCAAGTCTACGAGAATGTCACCGACCCAAAGCAGTACGAGTTGCTCGAGATGAGCCGAATCAGTGGGTTTGTCGACCGTGCACGTGGTACCGGACGACCCACCAAGAAAGAGCGAAGGGCCATCGACGCGTTTGTGGAGCCCGCCATGTTTGGCTTCGATGACGACGAAGATTGGGACGATGACGAGTAATGGATAATTCAACAAGGCGCGATTGTTAGGGCAACGAGTGTCTGATGTTGACGAATAAATACTGAAAAGTGCCGACGTGGTATGAACCATGCCGGCACTTTTGGGATTGTATGAAGTGATGTTTATGATGTTTGCGAGTCTCGCTTTGGCTTTTACGGCTCTTGCATACTTGCCTTGGCGCGTCTTGGATGGATGCTTTTGGCTTGGGCAATTGGCGTTTGAATTATCTCGGTCCGCCGAATCCGCCTCCGGGAGGCGGGCCGGGGCGGAATCCGCCTCTGCCAGGTCGGTCACGGCCAGGACCATCACCGGGACCTCTCATGCCTTGGCGGGCTTCCTTTCCACCGAAGAGATTGAGGCGATAGTTGACGTGCAGCATGGCGTAGCTGTTGATGGAATTATACTCAGTATCGGTTCTTTGGCTTGCGCTGAGCGAACGTGAGAAGTTGCTTTGGTTGTGCAGAATGTCGTAGAACTGGAGCATGATGGTGAGCGGTTTGCCTTTGAGGAAGCTCTGGGAGATCTGCGCATTCCACACGAACTCATTGGTGTTGAGCGACGCGTCGTTATAACCGCGTCGGCTGTTCATGTGAAGGTCGGTGGCGATGGTCGTACCCCACGGTGCCCTGATGTTGAAGTTGAGTCCGTATGCGAACTGCCACGTGTCGAGGTTTGCCGTAGCTTGTAGTTCGTTGCGTGCGTGGCGATAGCCCAGCGAGCCGTCGAACTCCACCTCGAGCCAGTCGTTGCGATAGCTGGCCGACAGTCGCTCGTTGAGGTTCATGTCCTTTGTGGTGTTCTTCTGCGAGCTTTGGTCGCGGCGGAGCGATACATACCCCACTTGATTGCTGAAGCTAAAGTCGGTGAAGGTGTTCACGTTCCAGTTGCCGGCAGAGTCGAGCGGCGTGTTGAACATCAATGCTGAGTTGATGTTCCAGTTGCCGTTTATGTTTTCAGGACGTGTGATGCGTCCACCCGTCTGCTCGTTGTAGGTGATGCGGCGGCTGATGGAATTGTTGGTGGTAGAGAATCCCACGTTGGCCATAACCGACTGTTTCGTTTTTTGGAAATAGCTGTTATAATAGAGCGACATACGTTGTGTGAACGACGGTTTCAGTCCGGGGTTACCCGTAGAGATGTTGAGCGGATCAGAGTCGTCGTAGATATCGAGCATGTCGGAGATGCTTGGCTGCGATGTTGAGGCGCGATAGTTGAATCGAAGGTTGCTCACTTTGTTGAAGCGATAGCGGAAATCGAAGGTCGGCGAGATGTTGAACACGCTGCGTGTGGTGTCGGCGCTTATGCCCAGATAGTCTTGCACGTAATGCGATTTCTGCGGTTGGGCCAGCACACCCGCGTTCAATTGCCACTTGGTTTGTATCATTCGGAGCATCAGTTCGATGCTATGCGTATAGTTCTTGTACTCCGAGAATCGGCTCAGGTCGGTGTCGAGGTAGTCGGTGTAGGGCTTGTCGAGTCGGTTCAGGTAGTTGTCCCAAAGGCGGTAGCCCGCCAACAGTCCGTCGAAAAAGTCCTCTCCGAGGTTTGAGAAGTCGTATGTGTTTCGGTCGCTCTTGCTGTAGCTGTAGTTGAAACGGTAGCGCAGCTGCAGGAATGCGCCCTTCCACAACGGTTCGCTATAGGTGGCTTGCAGGGTGTAGTTCCAGTTTTTGCTGGGCGTGAGCGTGTAACGATTGGTCTGATAGGTGGAGTCGTTTCCGTAGATGTCCTTCAGTTGGTAGAGATGCACGTTGTTCATCGACAGACTGTTGGAATGCGAGTCGCTGTAGTTGGCGTCTGCTCTCAGGGTCATGTTGCGGCCTTTGCTGTTGAGTCGGCGGTTGAACTGCAGCATTCCTCCGAAGCTCTTGTTCTTGCTATAGCTCATTGACGAGCGTTGGTTGGAGTTCACCACGAGGCTGTCGGCGCTCATGTCTTTGAGCGAGGCCTCGTCAAGCGGATCGACGACATAGTTGTATGGGTCGTCGTTGAACGATGCCGATCGGCTTGCCGACAGACCATCGCTTGTGCTATAGCTCATGGTTGGTCGGAACATGATGTTGGTCATGCTGTCAGGAGTCCATTCCACGCGGAACTGTGCGTTCCAACTATTGCTTCTCGAATAGCTCTGGTTGATGCTGTTAGAGAACGATCCCACGGTGCTTACGAAGTTTTCCGACGCCGTCTTACTGTAGGCATCTCCGTCGCTGTGGTTCCATCTTACGCTTCCGCTGAGCTTGAGCGTGTCTTTCTTCTCATAGTTGAAGTTGGTTCCCAGCATCTTCGAGGCGTTGAGTCCGCTTCGTCCTCGTCCGAAGCCACCGCCTCGTCCGCCAAACCCCATGTCGTTGACGTTGTTGGCATTTCCCATTCCAAACACGCGCAAGTCGCTCTTAAAGTATCCTCCGAAGAGTCGTGCGGCGTATCGGTCCTTTGTTCCCACGCCCACGTCGACGTTCGAAATGAGTCCCTTGTTGCTTCCCGGCTTCGTTCCGAAGTCGAGCACCGTCTGCTCGTCTCCGTCGTCAATGCCTGTGACACGTGCCAGGTCGCTCTTCTGGTCGTAGGCTTTCACCTTGCTGATGATGGATGTAGGAATGTTCTTCATGGCCGTCTTTGTGTCGCCCGTCATAAATTCCTTACCGTCCACCAATATTTTTTTCACCTCCTTGCCGTTGATGGTGATCTTTCCGTCGTCGTCGACTTTGGCTCCCGGCAGTCGTTTCACGAGTTCCTCGATGGTCGAACCTTCGGGCGTGCGGTAAGCCGCGCTATTATAGATGAAGGTGTCTTCCTTCACGGTTACTTTCAGGGCCTGCGCCTTCACCAATGCCTCCTTGAGCGTGGTGGCATTGGCCTCCACCTGCAAGCGCCCCATGTTGAGGTTGTGGTCGTCTTGCATCTGTATGCGTTTGATGGTGGAAAGATAGCCTACGCTTGTCACCTTGAGCAAGTATTTCTCATTGGCTGGCGCCTGAATGACAAACTTACCGCTGTCGTTCGACAAGGCACCTTCTACAAACGTGGAGTCCATCTTGAGCAGTTGCACGGTGGCAAATGCGAGGGGTTCTTTCGACTCGCTGTCGACCAAGAATCCCGAAATCTCTCTTTTTTGGGCAAACGCCATTGTCGTAACGAGCAATAGCACGGCTAAGAGGAAACCTTTTCTCATATCATTTTTTATTTGTGGTGATAGCGTTTGCGGCTATCTTTGTTAGTATTCGTTTAAAATGTTGTTGGTTTCAGTTCCAAACCCTGTTGGTCTTTGTTCTATTTAAGTAGACGTAAAGAAGAAGAATAAGTTTAAAACCGACACCAAATATTTTTTCTCAAGGGCCACAAATTGTTTGCACACTGCTTGGTTGATGTGCGCAAAATGGTGGTTCGGTGGCTTAAAAAGTCTTAATTTGTGGGGCTTAATGATGTCATTCCTATGTTATTATCATTATATTTGTGGGAGCAGAACACAATGTTAACAGAAGCAGATGATCATCATTGTGGGAGCCTAAAACATAATTTATTGGAGTAACACATAGTATGCGTATGGAGCAGAGAGTCATTATATCCCGGAATTTGGAAACGGAGTTGGCCATTGCCATCTCCGAGTGTGAGCACGATCGCCTTTTTGTGCTTACCGATGAGGTTACACACGAGCAGTGTCTTCCCCTTGTGAATAACTTCTTTTGCCTGAAAGGAGCGAAGGTTATCACCATTGGCTCTACGGATGTGCATAAGAATTTGGAGTCGTTGGCTCATGTTTGGCAGGGTCTTGACGATGGCGGTGCCGATCGCCACAGTTGCTTGATCAACCTGGGTGGTGGCATGGTGACCGACCTGGGAGGCTTTGCTGCGTCGACGTTCAAGCGTGGCATCGACTTCATCAATATTCCCACAACCCTGCTGTCGATGGTCGACGCGTCGGTGGGAGGCAAGACCGGCATCAATTTCAACGGCCTGAAGAATGAGGTGGGCGTGTTCAACGACTCTAAGTTTGTGCTTCTCGACACCCGTTTCCTTCGCACGCTCGACGACAAGAACCTGCGTTCGGGCTATGCTGAGATGCTGAAACACGGTTTGATCTCTAACGAGAAGACCTGGGCCGACTTGTTGCAGTTTGACCTGTCGAACCCCGATTACGAGCAGTTGCAGGCCTTGGTGGCCGCCTCGGTGAAGGTCAAGGAGAAGGTCGTGAGTCGCGATCCGAACGAGAAAGGCCTTCGCAAGGCCCTCAACTATGGCCACACGTTTGGCCACGCCTTCGAGAGTTTCTCCCTGAAGCACCACGCTGAGGGAGAGGCCCCCATCCTCCACGGCTACGCGGTGGCCTATGGCTTGATTTGCGAGCTGTTCCTTTCGGTGGTCAAGACAGGCTTCCCCTCGGAGCAGATGCGGCAGACGGTGCGTTTCATCCGCGACAATTACGGGTCGTTCAACATCAGTTGCGACGACTACGACGAGCTCATTGCGCTGATGCGCCACGACAAGAAGAACATGTCGGGTGTCATCAATTTCACCTTGCTCGACGCCATTGGCGATGTGCTGATCAACCAAACAGCCACCGACGAGGAGATTCGCGAAGCCCTCGACTTCTTCCGCGAGGGATAAGTTTTCGCCTCCATTCCAAGCCATTATTGGAACCATTGCGCCCATTGGCCTTCCGAATGTAGGCCGATGCCGCCCTTTTACATACGAAAAAGCATGGCAGCATACTATGTGCGGCCATGCTTTTTCGTATGTTGCTCCATGCTTTTTTGCTGACGGTGAGCGATTAGTCGTTCATCAGCCCCTTCTCGAGCCCTTGCTTTTGCGATGCCTGCACCACATAGTTGGTTACATGCACGGTCGACACCAACTCGTCCTTTCCGTTCTTGATGTCAACCTGCCACTCATGGATGGTTCGCCCCTTGTGCTTCAGTTTGGCGTAAGCCGTCACCACATCGCCTTCCCTGACCGCCCTCACGTGGCTTCCGCTGACATTGATTCCCACGCTGATGCGCTCCGGACAGAGGGCCATGGAGGCCACGCCGGCTACATTCTCGGCCAGCGCCAGCGACGCTCCGCCCGATAGAAAGCCAAACACCTGTCGGTTGAGCTTGTCCACTTTCATGCGTCCGATGAGCGTATCGGGCTCGGGGGTTGATATGAATTCCATGCCGAGCGTGTTCGACAGTCCGTCTTGTCGCTTGATGATTTCTTTCTGTTTCTCGATGTTCATGTCCGTGATAGAATGAATAGGCAAACGTTTTGGGTTAAAAGGCAAAGGCTCGACACGTGGTCAAGCCTTTGCTATTTGGGGGTTGTGAAAGTTTCCTTACTTCTTCATTACCTTGCGTGTCACCCCGTTCTCCTTGACGATGTAGATGCCAGCCGGCAGTTGGTTGAGGTCTTTTCCGGTCATCACACCGTTGATGGTGTAAACCACGCGCCGTGTGTCGTAGTCCTTGTTGTCGGTAACGCCCTTGATGGCCGTAACAAACTTGCTGTCTTTGCTGATGGCAACCCATCCGATGCGCTCCTCCCAGGGAGCTTTGTTTGTGGGCGCTTTGGCCTTGCTGGTGTCGTCGATCTGCAAGCGTACGCGTGTACCCACCGAGTCGGCGTCTTGGTAGAGGCTTACTGGACGTGTGCGGAGCACGGCAAGTGCCGGAGTGTTGAGCGTTTGCATCTGCACGAGGAAGGTGGCCTCCTCAAGCTTCTCGCCAAACGACACATCCTTCAGCGTAACCTTCGAGTTGAAGCTCATGGTGGTGTCTTTCACGGTGATGAGCTTGCCATTCCCATCGTTTGTCTGGCCCTTCTCGATGGCCACGTATGAGAATTTCAGCGTGCGCCTGAGCTCTTTCTTGTCGATGAGCGCCTGCTGACGCTGCAACACCACCTTGCAACCTTTGGCTGTTACGTCGAACACACGCGGCAACACCGGGTATCGCTCAGTGGATGAGATGGCCATGATGGGCGTTGCGAGCACCACGGGAGCTTCGGCGAAGGCCTCGGTGAAGGCCACGCTCACCGTGTCGTCGGCCGAGCAGTTGTTCGATATGCCAGCCTCATAGCTAAGGTTGCCAATCTTTCCCGTTCCAACCTTGGCCACTATATAAGAGGTGTAGTCGGTATAGTCGTTGTAGAAGTCGGTCTTCATGCTTGTGCTCTTTGTCTGGTTGAAGGGGTAGACGCTGTAGCGGAAGAACGAATACACGCGCTCGTCCGTGGCCGTCTTTGTGGTGTACACGTTCGACACACGCTCCATAGGCATCATGCTGCTCGTGCGATTGCTGAGGCTACCAAACACAATGGCAGGCTGCTCATCGAAGGTGTTGTCGAAATAGAGGTATCCCTCCTTCGACGAACCCGTCGTTACCGTGCCATACTGCAGCGCTCCGTGCTGCTCATCCTTGCCCACCGATGTTGTTCCGTCGATGCTGTTGGTCACCTCGTTGGTGTAGAGCAGGCGGTTGTTGAAAGTGCGGATGGCCACTCTGTACGTGTAGTAGCCCGATGTGGTGACGGTGTCGCGGAAGGTGTAGCTTGAAGCATCCTCTGCGAGGTCGACGTTCTTATAGTACTCGAATACGGCGTTTCGGTCGGTTCCCACCTTGCGCTCAATCCACATTGAGTCGTTGAGTTCACCGTTCTTCTCTCCCCATGTGAGCGTAGCGATGCTCTTGTCGGGGCGGAACGACAGCTCGAGGTTGTAGGGGCTGTATGTGCGCGGGTTGCTGGGCACGTAGGTGGCCACCTTGCTGTTGTAGCCCAGTCCGGGGTTCATGGCGGCGTAGCGCTTGCCACACTCGGTCAGCGCTCCGTTCTTGTAGATTCTCGACGGGTCGCGCTCGCTGTTCCAATAGGCGTAACGCTCCACGTAGTCCCAGCTGTTCATGAGGTTGCAGATGTTCATCACGTTGTCGGCGTTCTGCGCCTCGGTCACGCCGTTGGCAAAGGCACCGTTATTGTTCCAAGAGGCACCCCAGCACCACTCGGTAACCCAAATGGGGCGGCGTGCGTTTTGGTACAGTCCGTTGAGCGAGTAGAACGATCCCGTAGCCCAATAAGAGTGTATGTCGAGGATGTCGCAGCGCCATCCGCGGGCGTCGATAGAGTCGAGGAATTGCTGGTTGAAGCCAGAGCTTCCGTCCCACGACGACGGTGTGCAGAGGCGTTGGCCGGTGCGCATGAGCGACTCCCAGTTGTTCAGAATCTCGTCGAGTGTCTGCGGGCGGTCGTCGGCCGTGTTGCGCGGCTCGTTGTTGGTCTTCATGTTGGGCGACGAGGTTGTGTAGTTTACGCTGCCGCACGCTGCCGCATTGGGCCAGTCCTCATAGATGTGGTGGGGCACACACTCGCGGTCTATGCCCGTGTTTTCGCCAAGACCGAAGCTATAGCACCATTGCGTGTTGAGTGCGTCGTTCGACTCCCCGCGCGTATCGTTGGCCAGTCCGGCCTTCGACACATCGTTCCACTTAAACAATCGGTACGAAGAGATGCGGTTTCGCATGAGCGCGGGCAGGTTTACCTCGATGTCGGCCTTGTCGGCCACGAAGCAGCGGCTGTATCCGCGTCCGCCCTCTTTGAGCGCGAAGGTCACCATGTATCCGCGTTTCAGTCGGAAGCTCTTGATGCGGTTGTTGAGTTGGTCCTTGCTGAGCGTCTGCATGAATCCGCCCGAGTTTCCGGTGTTGAAATTGTTGCAGCTCTCACCTTTGAAGTTGGGCTCCGTGTACACGGTGAGCGGCTTAAAGTCGGCTCCGTAGGGCATGATGATGGCTCCGCGGTTGTAGATCTTCACCTGGCAGTTCTTGCCGTTTACGGCTTGCTCACCGTTGATGGTGATGAAGGCCAGTTGGTTGAGCGCGAGCGATGGCTTCAGAGCGTCGAGAATAATGACGGCGTGGTCGGTGTTGGTGAGGTTGATGCTACCCGTGGTGGTGAACGGCGTGGCCGATGTGACGTGGTAGTCCACATCCTTGTCGAGCGTCACGGCACTGGTAACTTGGCTCACCGACTGGGTGGTGTTGTCGGCCAATGCGGGCATGCATGCCGCCATCAGCGACAATGCTAAAGTAGATAGTCGTTTCATGAGTGATGTTTGTTGTTAGCTGAATTTGCGTGCAAAGATAACCATTTCCCCTTAAATAAGAATGAAAATATAGTTAAAACTCCTATCCCCAATACTGTGATGTATTGCATAATTATTGCAAAACGCTACAAGAATAATAAAAAATCTGTCATTTTGCAGAAAATAGGCAGATAAATTCTTGCATATTAACGGCAAATGATTACCTTTGCATATGAATTAGTGTGATTATTCCATCTAAGGAACGTAAAAAGACAGCATAACAGCCATGAGCAAAGTGATAAAGCCCCAGGTTTACCAAGCCCTTTTGGGCACATGCCAAACCGAGTTGGGCATTAAGCAGATCAAGGAATTCTTTCAGCAAAATCTCTCCACGGAGTTGCGTCTGCGCCGTGTTACCGCCCCCCTCTTTGTGTTGCAGGGTCTGGGTATCAACGACGATCTCAATGGTGTGGAGCGCCCCGTTACCTTCCCCATCAAGGACATGGGTGAGGCCCGCGCTGAGGTGGTTCACTCGCTGGCCAAATGGAAGCGCCTGACACTGGCTGAATACAAGGTGGAGCCGGGCTACGGCATCTACACCGACATGAACGCCATTCGCGCCGATGAGGAGCTCGACAATCTCCACTCGCTCTATGTGGACCAGTGGGACTGGGAGGCTGTCATCACCGAGGGCGACCGCACGCTCGCTTTTTTGGAGAATGTGGTGCGCCGCATCTACGCCGCCATTCTGCGCACGGAGTACCTCACGTGTGAGACGTTCCCGCAGGTGAAGCCCTTCCTGCCGCGCGACATTCATTTCGTCCACAGTCAGGAGCTGCTCGACATGTACCCCGACCTCTCGCCGAAGGAGCGCGAGGATGCCATCTGCGAGAAGTATGGCGCCGTGTTTGTAGAGGGCATCGGTTGCCGTCTGAGCGACGGTAAGAAGCACGATGGCCGCGCCCCCGACTACGACGACTGGTCGACGGTGGCCGAGAATGGCCGCGAGGGTCTCAATGGCGATATCCTGATATGGTACCCCGTGCTGGGACGCTCCATCGAGTTGAGCTCCATGGGTATCCGTGTCGACAAGGAAGCCCTGCTGCGCCAGCTGAAGCTCGAAGGCGAGGAAGCGCGCGAGAAGCTCTATTTCCACCAGCAACTGTTGGGCGACAAGCTGCCCCTGAGCATTGGTGGTGGCATCGGCCAGAGCCGCTTGTGCATGGTGCTGCTCCACAAAGCCCACATCGGCGAGATACAGGCCAGCATTTGGCCCGACGAGATGCGTCGCGAATGTGCCGACATGGGCTTACAACTTATATAATTCTTAAATACTTGATAAAACACTTCCGAAAACCGATGATCGGCAGGCGAGCACCCCTCGCGCTGTTCGATGGTCGGTTTTTTTTTGTTGTTGCCGCGAGGTGCGACAGGTCAAAATGTTCAGAAAGTTCTGAAAAATCTGTGCACGCTTTTCGGTGTGAAATAGCGTGCGAAAACTGCGTTTTTATGCGATTGAGGCGGCTCTTCTGAGCCGCGACGTTGCGAAACATGCCTAAAGGCGTTGCGGAAAGCCATGTTTCGCATTCCAAAAGACCATGTTTCGCATTGCCGTTAGGTAGGTATCGTGGTGCGAAACATGCCAAACGGTGAGACGTAATGTGGGGCGTGGAGCGTGAAAAATTGAATTGCGAGCACAACGTGTTGACTGTCAGAACGTTATGCGAATGCGCTGAGAATGGCGTATTTTGGCCAAATATTTCTTTCGTGGAAAAGAAACGTGTAGTTCTCACTATAGATTGTTGGGGATTTTGGGGCTTTCCCATGGCTCCGAAACCACACCACCGCACCTTTCCAGGATGAGGAAAAGTGCGGTGGCGTGGTAGGTCGTGTTATGTGGTCCGAGTGGTGACTTATGCCAGCTCCAAACTGAGCGCGGCCCTCAGTTTCTCGATGGCCGGGTTGTTCTGGCGAAGATGGTCGAACAACTCGCGCTTGGTGTACACCCGCTTCATCTCCGAAGGCTCGGCCAGGCGCAACGTCAGTTCGATGCTGCCGTTGTGCAACGTCTTGCGCATGGTGGCGCGTATGTTGCCCCGAATTTCGTTCACCTGTTGCAGCAATATCTCGTTGTCGATAACCGCTTCGATGTTGGGGTAGGAGGTAATGTGGGGCGTGATGTTCTTCAGTCGGGCCGCCAATCCCACCAGTCGTTGCGGCATGCGGTTGCACATCAGCGTCCACTCCATGCAGAGTTGCTCCTCGGTAAACGGCTGGCCGGCCTGTGCCGACTGCTGTTCCTTGGTTTCCTTGCCATCGTCGGGCGTAAACGTCTTTAGGTAGTCGGGTGCCTTGGGTTTGCTTCTCAGGTCGTTGAAGGTAATGTTGCCCGGTCCCTTGATGTTGAGTCGCACGTTGCCCAGCGGTCCTGCGATATGGGCTGTTGGCGCTGGCGCCGCCTTGGGAGCCTCGGCCGCTACGGGTTCAGTCTTGGGCACATCGGTAGAGCGGGCGGCTTTTTGCTGGGCCGCCCTTGCAAGGGTCTTCCCAGCCCCGGCCACCTGCGCTGCCGTTTTGGGTTGGGTGTTCATGAGGTTCTTAAACAGGGATTTCAAACGCTTAGGGCTGCGCCCCGCCCCCGCCGCGTCATCGTCGTCGGGCTGCGTGATCTGCGCCACACGAATGAGCGTCAGCTCCACCAGCAAGCGCTTGTTGCTGCTCTGTCGGTAGTTCACGTCACACTCGTTCATGATCTTCAACGCCTTGAAGAGGAAGGGCAGCGGGCACTTCTTGGCCTGCTCCTGGTAGCGCTGGCGTTGGCGTTCGCTGGTCTCCAGGAGGGGCAGCGTTTGGGCGTCGCGCGCCATCATCACGCTGCGCACGTGCGAGGCCAGTCCGTTGATGAGGTTGCCTGCGTCGAAACCCTTGGCAATGATGCTGTCGAGCAGCACCATGATATCGCTCACCTTGTTTTCAAGCGACAGGTCGATGATGCGGAAATAGTTGTCGGCGTCGAGCACGTTGAGGTCCTCGAGCACCTTCTCGTAGGTAATATTGCCTTGGCAGAAACTGTTCACCTGGTCGAAGATCGACAGCGCGTCGCGCATGCCGCCGTCGGCCTTCTCGGCAATCACGTTGAGCGCCTCCTCCTCGTAGCTGATGCCCTCTTTCGCCGCCACCATCTTCAGGTGGTCGATGATGCGGGGCACCGTCATGCGCTCAAAGTCGTAAATCTGGCAGCGCGAGAGGATGGTGGGCAGAATCTTGTGCTTCTCGGTGGTGGCGAGAATGAATATGACGTGCTGGGGTGGCTCCTCCAGGGTCTTCAGAAAAGCGTTGAAGGCCGCTGTGGAGAGCATGTGCACCTCGTCGATGATAAACACCTTGTACTTGCCTACCTGGGGCGGAATCAGGGTCTGCTCCATCAGCGTCTTGATGTTTTCCACCGAGTTGTTGCTGGCTGCGTCGAGCTCAAAGATGTTCATCGAGCGCCCCTCGTTGAACGCCTTGCAGTTTTCACACTCGTTGCAAGCCTCGCCGTCGGCGGTGGGCGATGAGCAGTTGATGGCCTTGGCGAAGATGCGGGCGCAGGTGGTCTTGCCCACTCCTCGCGGTCCGCAGAACAGGTAGGCGTGGGCCAGCTTTCCGCTCTTCACGGCGTTCTTGAGCGTGGTGGTCAGGGCCTCTTGTCCCACCACCGACGAGAACGTCATCGGGCGGTACTTGCGCGCCGAAACAATGTAGTTGTCAGTCATGTGTAATATGGTGATTTCTCTTTGCAAAGTTAGTGTAAATTGCGAGAAGGGCAAAACAAAAAAAAGATTTCTTTTGCTTTTTCCGTTGATTTGCATTAACTTTGCATCGACTTATACCAAAGAGAATGAGCAGCAAGATCAACTTCGTTTTGAACATCCTGTCGCGCTACAAGTACCTTATCACGATTGTGGTGGGCGTGGCTGTCGTCGGTTTTATCGACGACAACAGCTTGATGCGTAGGTTTAAGTACGACCTTCAGATCAGCGAGTTGAAGGACGAGATTAAGGCCTACAACCAAAAGAACGAAGCCATCGTCAGGCGGTTGCGCGCCGTGCAGCGCAACCACAAGGAGATAGAGAAGATTGCGCGCGAGCGATACTTCATGAAAGCCGACGACGAGGACATCTTCGTGCTCAGCACCGACCGCCAGCCCGGCGTTGACGAGTCGGCCGAAACCAACGATTACGATGAAACAGCTCAGTAAAATCCAATCACTTGTTTTCCTTGTAGGCGGTGCGCTCATGGTCATTGGCGCAGGATGCTTCGTGTTTATGTGGCAGCAGCAAATAGTCTGCTGGGTGTTCCTCCTGGGAGCCTTCATGTTCGCCCTCATGCAGATGATGCAGGCTTACGAGGGCAAGGAGCTCTCCATCCGACGCCTCAAACACATACAGAGCTTGGCCGACATCCTCTTTGTGGTGTCGGGCATACTCATGGTCGATACGGCGTGGGGATTCTTCAAGCCCCTGTTTGGCAATTATCTCGACTACCTCACTTACGTCTACAATAAGTGGGTGGTGTTGCTGCTCATCGCCGCAGTGCTCGAGGTGTACACCATGCACAGGCTCGACCATGAACTTTCCAAAAAAAACATAAAAGAGTAGGTTATACGTTTAAATTGCTAAAATTTATTTCCAACCTTCCTAAATACATCGTATCTTTGTGTTGCTTGAACAGAACCGTTATATGAATAAAGTCTTATATGCCATTGCCAGTCTGATGGCTTTCACCTCTTGCGCCAGCACCTTCAACATCAACGGAACGTCGAATGTATCAACGCTCGATGGGCAGAAGTTGTACCTGAAGGTGTTTAAGGACACCACCCTGAAAAATCTCGACTCGTGCGACGTTGTGCATGGACAGTTCCAGTTTGAGGGGTCCATCGACTCGGTGCGCGTGGGAACCATCTTCCTCAACGAGACAAGCGGACTGCCCGTGGTGCTCGAGAGCGGCGACATACAGGTGAAGATCGACAACACACAGGAGAGCGTCACCGGAACACCGCTCAACGAGAAGTTGTCGGATTTCAGAAGCAGGTTCACGCAGCTCACCAACCAAAGCGTTGAGCTGGTGCATAAGCACGACCAGGCCATCATGAACGGTAGCGACATGGAGGTGGTTAACGCCCGATTGGCGCGTGAGGACGCCGAGATCAACCAGAAGATGGACAAGCTCGTCACCTCGTTTATCACCGAGAACTTCGACAACGTGCTGGGTCCCTACGTGTTTATCAACACATGCGTCAACCGCTATGAGGTGCCCATGCTCGACGCTTGGATCGAGGACATCATGAGCAAGGCCACGGATAAGTTCAAGAACGACCCGCAGGTGAAGGAGTATTACCAAGCCGCGCAGGAAAACCAGAACATCATGAACGGCATGAAGGATGTGCCGGCACAGGCGCCCATGCAGCAGGTGGCGCCACCTCAGGACGGGCCTACGCCCGCGCAAATGGCCGCCCCGAAACAATAATGGGGCGAGGCTGCTGCTCAAACGGAATGATTATTCAAGGCGAGCCAAGAGGGTGCGAGGTTTAGAAGCGCCTCGGGCCAATAGCGCCGAAAGGCTCGCACAAACCCATATAGCAATGAGAACTATCATTGGTGGAGGCCAGATCGTCAACGAAGGCGAGATATTCGAAGGCTCCGTAATCATTGAGGACGACCGCATCGTGGAGGTCGTGAGAGGAAAGGAAACACCCCGTGGCATCTTCGACAACCGATTGGATGCCACGGGGTGTTTTGTGTTGCCCGGCGTGATCGACAGTCATGTGCACTTCCGTGAGCCCGGACTGACCGACAAGGCCGACATCGAGTGTGAGTCGAGGGCGGCCGCCTATGGCGGTGTGACGTCGTTCTTCGATATGCCCAACACCGTTCCGCAAACCACCACGCAAGGGGCGTGGGACGACAAGATGCGGCGCGGGCACGAGGAAAGCCACGTCAACTACGCTTTCCACTATGGCGCCACGAGCGATAACGTGGCCGATTACTCCAAACTCGACAAGACCCGGCTGCCAGGCATCAAGCTGTTTATGGGCGCCTCCACGGGAGGCATGCTGGTGGATAAGCTCGGGTCGCTCATCGAGGTGTTCAAGACCTGTGCCGCCTTGGGCCTGCCCGTGATGACGCATTGTGAGGATTCGACGCTCATCAACGAGAACATGAAGCGCATGAAAGAGGCCTATGGCGACGACCCACCCATCATGCTGCACCCGCTCATACGCTCTGAGGAGGCTTGTTACGAGAGCTCGGCGCTCGCCGTCAACCTGGCGCGCCAGTTTGGTACGCGCCTCCATGTGGCACACGTCAGTACCGAAAAGGAGCTCCAGCTGTTTGAACCCGCAAGCGATGAGCCCACAAGGCCATTGCCCCAGATAACGGCCGAGGCCGTCATAGCCCACCTTTGGTTCTCGCATCTCGACTATCAGGAGAAGGGAGCGCTCATCAAGTGCAACCCCGCCATCAAGCGCCCCGAGGACCGCGAGGCGCTCCGAAAGGCGCTCGTCGATGGGCGTATCACCACCATCGGAACCGACCATGCGCCACACCAGCTCAAGGACAAGCAGGGCGGATGCGCAAAGGCCGCATCGGGAATGCCCATGGTGCAGTTCTCGTTGGTAACAATGTTGGCGCTGGTCGACGAGGGGGTGCTCACCCTCACCCAATTGGTGAAGCTCATGTGCCACAATCCCGCCCGACTGTTTGAGGTCAGCAAGCGTGGATTCCTGCGCCCAGGATACAAGGCCGACATAGCCATCGTCAGGCCACACGACCCCTGGACGGTGACCGAAGAGGTGATACAGAGCAAGTGTGGATGGAGCCCTATGCTGGGGCAGCGCTACGATTGGCGCATCGCGAAGACCCTTTGCAACGGACATGTGGTGCTCGACGAGGGCGCCTTCGACAGCCAGTATCACGGCGAAGCCATCCGATTCCGACTCCCAGAAAGTGGGGAGGGAAAGGAGAACGCGTGAGGTTGACCTACGACATCCATGAGGTCAGGCCCTATATCAACTGGATCTACTTCTTCCATGCGTGGAGCCTCAATGGAAAGCCCGAAAGTGAGAAGGAGCGGATCGTGGACGATGCCAACCAAGTGCTCGACAGTTGGGAGGGACGATACCACACCCTGGCGGTGTTCGACGTCATGGAAGCCAATGGCGATGGCGACGACTTGGTGATGGGAGGCGTGCGCATCCCCTTGCTCAGGCAGCAACACGCATGCGCCGATGGGCAGCCCGACCTCTGCCTGGCCGACTTTGTGAGGCCCTTGTCGTCGGGCAAGGCCGACAGGGTGGGGGCCTTTGCCACTACCGTGGAGCCCAGTATGGAGCGCGAAGGGAGCGATGATGTTTACCAGCGCATGCTCTCGCAAGTGCTCGCCGACCGACTTGCTGAGGCCACAGCTGAACTCATGCACTTGCAGGTAAGGCGACATTACTGGGGCTATGCGCCCGAGGAGAACCTGTCGATGGACGACCTTCACGCCGAGCGTTACCAAGGCATACGCCCTGCCGTGGGCTATCCCTCGCTGCCCGACACAAGCGTCAACTTCCTGCTCTCAGACCTCATCGGCATGAAGCAGATAGGCATCCACCTCACGGAGACTGGCATGATGCAGCCCCACGCCTCGGTGTCGGGGTTCATGTTCGCACATCCCAAGGCGCGATACTTCGACTTGGGGAAGATTGGCGAGGACCAGCTACGCGACTATGCGCGTCGCCGAGGAGTGCCCGTCGAACTGATGCGACGCTTCCTCAGTGGCAGTTTGCTGAAGCGAGGATGACAAAGCGGGTGGACATAGCAGACGAGCCATCACCTTATATTATAGATAACATCCCGTCGCACACAATATATCGTTTAACCATACAATAGAAAAACTCCCAACGTAGCGCATAGATTGCGCCACCTGTTATGATAGCAAGAATCATCATACCTATCGTATTGTCCATTGTGCTGTCGGATCTCTACATCGATTGGCACTATCGTCGGCGACATCCCAACTGTCGGTGGTGGATGCGGGCGTTGTGGTGGATGCCGGGTGTGCTGCTCTTGGGCTATGCAGTGGCGCTGGCCACCATACGCAACTTCGTGCCCGACGACCTCATGTGGGTCAACGTCTTCATGGTTCTCATGGGGCTCGTGGTGGTGCCTAAGGTGCTTTTCGCCTTGTGCTCAGGGGTGGGATTTGTGTGCTGCCGACTGACGGGAGGCCACCGCAACTGGGGAAACCTGTTGGCCATGGTGCTCATCCTGGGCAACTGGTATGTTTTGGCCTATGGCTTTGCGGTAGGAATCGACAGGCTGGAGGTAAGGCGCGTCGACCTCTATTTCGACAATCTGCCGGACGCTTTCGAGGGATACCGCATCGTGCAGTTTACCGATGCCCATGTGGGAACGCTCGAAGCGCGCAACGTGGGCTTGCTGAAGCGCGATCTCGATAGCATCAATGCGCAGCGCCCCGACCTCATCGTGTTTACCGGCGACTTGCAAAACGCACAGCCGCAGGAGCTCTATCCCGTGAGCGGGTTGCTGGCTTCGCTGAAGGCACGCGATGGCGTGATGTCGGTGTTGGGCAACCACGACTATAGCAAGTATGTGCATGCTTCGCCCGCTGTGGAAGCGGCCAACCGAGCGGAGACCATCGCCCAGCAACGGAGATGTGGTTGGCGCGTGCTGCTCAACGAGCATGTTGTCTTGCGACGGGGGCAAGATTCCATCGTCATAGCTGGCGAACAAAACTATGGCGACCCCGACAGCGCCAATTTTGAAAAGACCATGCATGGGGTGGGGCGGCAGGCTTTCACCATCATGTTGCAGCATAACCCGGCCGCATGGGATGCAACCATCGTGTCTACGAAGCGGGTGGCGCTCACGCTCAGCGGCCATACGCATGGCGGACAGATGTCGGTCTTCGGATGGCGCCCCACACGTTGGGTCTACGCTGAGGACTATGGCCATTACGAGCGGGGCGAAAGCCAACTCTTTGTGTCGTCGGGACTCGGGGGATTGGTGCCATTCCGATTTGGCATCTCGCCTGAAATAGTAGTGATTACCTTACATAAAACAAAATAATGAAGTACATTTATCGTCTTTATCAGCTTTGTGTCGTGTTGCCGCTGTTCCTGTTGGCATCGATTTTGACGGCCTTGGTAACGGTTGTCGGCTGCCTCTTGGGCAACGGCCACTTCTGGGGCTATTATCCCGGTAAGTGCTGGTCGCGCTTCATCGTGGCTCTGTTGTTCCTGCCCGTGAAGGTGGAAGGGCGCGAGAACCTGCGCAAAGGTCAGTCGTATGTCTTTGTTGCCAACCATCAGGGAGCGTTCGACATCTTCCTGATTTATGGTTTCCTGAACCGCAACTTCAAGTGGATGATGAAGCGGTCGCTGCGTAAGGTGCCCTTCGTTGGGATGGCTTGCCAGTATGCCCACCACATCTTCGTGGACCGTAGTGGCGTGTCGAAGATCAAGGCTACGTACGATGAGGCGCGCAAGGTGTTGCGCGACGGCATGTCGTTGGTGGTCTTTCCCGAAGGCGCACGGTCGTTCACGGGCCACATGGGCAAGTTCCGTCGTGGCGCATTTATGCTGGCCGACGAGTTGCAACTGCCTGTTTGCCCACTGACCATCAATGGTTCCTTCGATGTCATGCCACGCATGCACGACTGGCATTGGGTGGAGTGGCACCCGCTGACGCTCACCATCCACAAGCCCATTGAGCAGAAAGGACAGGGCCGTGAGTTTGAGAAGGAAATGGAGGATACGTGCTATCAGGCTATCATGGACGGCCTGACGCCCGAGTACCAAGGCTATGTGGAAAACCGCGACCAGTAATATCGCGGTTGCCAATGGATGGTAAAAAGTGGTAAAAAGCCCTATTTTCCATGCTAAATCCTTGGCGCTTCCTTCTTAATTTTATACTTTTGCAAGAAAGGAACGTCTGTCGACGTGCATCCTAACAAGTAAAACCTAACCAATTGCTATGCATACAAGTGATTCGATAGTTATCATTCCTACATACAACGAGAAAGAGAACATGGAAAAGATTGTCCGTGCGGTATTCTCGTTGGAGAAGTGTTTCCACATCCTCGTCATCGATGACGGCAGTCCTGATGGCACCGCCGACATCGTGAAACGGTTGATGCGCGACGAGTTTGCCGATCGGTTGTTCCTCGTGGAGCGCACCGGAAAGCTGGGGCTCGGCACCGCCTATATTGCCGGATTTAAGTGGGCGTTGGAGCGCGACTATGAGTACATCTTCGAGATGGACGCCGATTTCAGTCACAATCCTAACGACCTGCCGCGCCTTTACGCCGCTTGCCACGACGAGGGCGCTGATGTGTCGGTGGGATCGCGTTACATCACGGGTGTGAATGTGGTCAATTGGCCCATGGGACGCGTATTGATGAGCTATTTCGCCTCCAAGTATGTGCGCTTCGTCACAGGCATCAGCGTGAACGACACCACGGCAGGATTTGTCTGCTATCGCCGTCGCGTGCTCCAGACTCTTGAGTTCGACAAGATCCGATTCAAGGGATACGCCTTCCAGATTGAGATGAAATACACCGCCTACCGCATCGGATTCAAGATCAAGGAGGTCTCGGTGGTCTTCGTCAACCGCAAGGAAGGAACGAGCAAGATGAGCGGTGGCATCTTCAGCGAGGCGCTCTTCGGTGTCATGAGGCTCAGGCTCGACGGATGGTTCCGTAAATATCCAAAGATAAAGAATTGAACTTACAAGACATTCTGAAACTATATGGCACCCTGCCTCAGGCGGGTGCCATGCTCAAGTCCCTGGAAAACAAATCGGTGAGAGATGTTTTCCTGCAGGGACTATTGGCCTCTTCCGCCCCCATTTTCTTTGGCGCTGTGGCCAAGCGTTTGCGTCGCGACACCGTGTTTGTCTTGTCCGACGCTGATGAAGCTGGCTATTTTTTTAATGACCTCAACGACCAGACGGTGCCTGGTGCCATGCCTATGGTGGCCAAACAAGGTGCATCGGGTGGTGGGACGAAAGCCGCCGAGGAGGCCCCAAAACCATCGCTGGCTGGTGGAAAGCAGGCTTCTGAAGATGGCGCCAAGGCGGTTTCGACCATGAGTTCGATGGAGGTGGCAGGCTCTCCGAAGTCAAATGGCGTTTCGGAGGCGTTGCCCTACGAACCCCTTTTCTTTCCTTCGAGCTATCGGCGTGCCGTGAAATATGGTCAGCGCGACGCCGCCAACGGCATCCTGCGCACTGAGGTGCTGGCCAAGGTGGCAGCACATGTCACATCGACCGATGAGAAAAAGACGGGCGATAGGAAACCCCTGTTGATTGTTACTTACCCAGAAGCCATTGCCGAACTGGTGGTTTCGCAAACCCATCTCGATGAGCGCCGTGTGTCGCTGAAGGCCAACCAAACCATTGAGATCACCGATCTGGCGCATCGTTTGCGCGACCTGGGATTCAAGGAGGTCGACTATGTGTACGAACCGGGGCAGTTTGCCATGCGTGGTAGCATCCTCGACGTGTATTCGTTCTCCAGCGAGTTGCCTTTCCGTATCGACTTCTTTGGCGACGAGGTGGACACCATACGCACGTTTACCGTGGAAGATCAGTTGTCGAAAGACCGCAAGACGGAGGTGGAAATCGTGCCCGAGTTGGCATCGTTGACCACTGAGAAGGTGCCCTTCCTGGAGTTTTTGCCCGACGACGCCTTGTTGGTGATGAAAGACCTGACGTTTGTTCGCGACACTGTGGAGCGCATTTACAATGAAGGATTCTCCTCGCAGGCACTCACCGAGCGTCTGGAGGGAGCCACGGAGATGGAGCAAGCGCAGATACAACGCGACATGACGCGCGATATGAACCTCTGTACGTCGGTGCGTTTCATGCGCAATGCCGCTCGCTTCCAGCACGTGTTCTTTGGGCCATCGGTAGCCAACCAGAGTCCACAGGACCTCATGGGTGCCGTGGCCACAGGCGAAAGCATCCGCCTGACGTTCCATACCACGCCGCAACCTCTGTTCCATAAGAACTTCGACTTGCTGCGCAAAGCTCTCGAAGACTACCTGTTGCAGGGGTATAAGATCTACATCTTGGCCGACAGCGCCAAGCAACAACAGCGACTGAAAGATATCTTCGATGAGACGGGATCCGACCATGAACGCTCGCATTCGAACGCTCAGCGGACGGCGATTACCTTCATTCCTGTGAGCAAAACGGTGCACGAGGGATTCGCCGACAGCGATCTGCGGGCTTGTTTCTTTACCGATCACCAAATCTTCGACCGTTTCCATAAGTACAATCTCAAGTCGGACAGCGCACGGGCAGGTAAGATGGCCCTGACCATGAAGGAGTTGCAGGAGATGGAGCCTGGTGATTACATTGTGCATGTGGACTTGGGTATCGGTAAGTTTGGTGGCTTGGTACGTGTGCCTACGCCCGATGGCACCTATCAAGAGGTTATCCGTATCATCTATCAGAACAACGACAAGGTGGACGTGTCCATCCATTCGCTCTATAAGATTTCTAAGTATCGACGTAGCGACACGGGCGAACCGCCCCGCTTGAGCACGCTGGGCACAGGCGCCTGGGAGCGTCTGAAGGAGAAGACGAAGAAGAAAATCAAGGACATTGCCCGCGACCTCATTCGGCTTTACGCAAAGCGACGCCACGAGAAAGGGTACGCTTTCTCGCCCGACAACTTCATGCAGCATGAACTGGAAGCCAGTTTCCTGTATGAGGACACGCCCGACCAGTTGCGCACCACGCAAGAGGTGAAGGCCGATATGGAGCGCGCCCAACCCATGGATCGCCTCGTGTGTGGCGACGTGGGCTTTGGAAAGACAGAGATTGCCGTGCGTGCGGCATTCAAGGCGGCGTGCGACTCGAAGCAGGTGGCTGTGCTGGTGCCAACGACGGTGTTGGCCTATCAACACTACCAAACGTTCCGGTCGCGCCTCAAGGACTTCCCTGTCAGGGTCGATTACCTGTCCCGTGCCCGTTCGGCTAAGCAAACCAAGCAGGTGCTGGCCGACCTTGAGAGTGGAAAGGTCGATATCTTGGTGGGAACGCATAAGTTGCTGGGAAAGACCGTTGCGTGGCACGACCTGGGACTGCTCATCATCGACGAGGAGCAGAAGTTTGGCGTATCGACCAAGGAGAAACTGCGTAAGCTGAAGACCAACGTCGATACCTTGACCATGTCGGCTACGCCCATCCCACGCACATTGCAGTTCTCGCTGATGGGCGCACGCGACATGAGCATCATCCGTACGCCGCCTCCCAACCGTTATCCTATCCATACGGAATTGTGCACCTTTGAGGGAAGTGTCATCGCCGATGCCATCAGCTTCGAGATGAGCCGCAACGGACAGGTGTATTTCGTGAGCGATCGCATTGCCGGCTTGCAACATATCGAGGAGATAATCCATAAGTATGTGCCCGACGCCCGTGTGGCGATAGGCCACGGTCAGATGCCTCCGGAGAAGCTGGAGGAGATCATTATGGGGTTCATCAATTACGATTACGATGTGCTGCTCTCCACCACCATCGTGGAGAATGGTATCGACATATCCAATGCCAACACCATCATCATCAACGACGCCCACCATTTCGGACTGTCGGACCTCCATCAGATGCGTGGCCGTGTGGGCCGAGGCAACCGCAAGGCGTTCTGTTACCTCATGGCGCCGCCGCGTAGCGTGCTTACCCCTGAGGCCCGCCGCCGCTTGGAGGCCTTGGAAACCTTCTCGGAATTGGGCAGCGGCTTCAACTTGGCCATGCAGGACCTTGACATCCGAGGAGCCGGGAACCTCCTGGGAGCGGAGCAGAGTGGCTTCATGGAAGACCTGGGATATGAGACCTATCAGAAGATTCTCAACCAGGCTGTGACCGAGTTGAAGAACGATGAGTTTGCCGATCTTTATGCGCAAGACATTGCCCAAGGAAAGGAAATCTCAGGCGATGAGTTTGTGGAAGACTGTGCTGTCGACAGCGATTTGGAGATGTATTTCCCCGAAACCTATGTTCCCGGAAGCGCCGAGCGTATGTTGCTTTACCGCGAACTCGACAATATCGACCGCGATGAGGCGCTCGACGCCTATCGCCAGCGCCTGATAGACCGCTTCGGACCGGTGCCCCACGAGGGTGAGGAGCTGATGCAGGTGGTAACGCTACGTCGCATAGGCAAGCGCCTTGGATGCGAAAAGATAGCGCTCCGGCAAGGTGTGATGAACCTGCAGTTTGTCTCTCAGCAAGACAGTCCGTTCTATCAGAGCAAGGCTTTCGGCCGAATCATCAAGTATGTCATGGCCAATCCGCGCCGTTGCCAGTTCAGGGACGTGCGTGGTCACCGCCTTATCCAGGTGAAGAACATCCCCTCTGTGGCCGAGGCTGTGGGTGTATTGCGCGGCATGGAGCGGCAGGAGTGAGCGCGTGGGGAGTGTAAAATAGCATTTGTTATGGACATATTGATTACCGTCATACTTTATTTCTGTGCGTTGTTCGTCATGAGTCGGCTTACGGCCCGTCGGTCGAGCAACGACACTTTCTATCGGGCCAATCGCCGTTCGCCTTGGTATATGGTGGCGTTTGGCATGGTGGGCGCATCGATTTCGGGCGTCACCTTTGTGTCGGTTCCCGGTATGGTGATGAACATTCAGATGACCTACGTGCAGACTTGCTTGGGTTTTATCCTTGGATATTTTGCCGTGGCCTTCCTGTTGCTGCCCGTTTATTACAAGCTGAACCTCACCACCATCTACACTTACTTGGGCCAACGCTTGGGCCTTCGGTCGTATAAGACAGGCGCTTGGTTCTTTCTCGTGTCGAAGATGACGGGCGCCGCCGTCCGGTTTTATGTGGTATGCATCATCCTACAACGGTGTGTGCTCGACGCATATGGCGTTCCCTTTCCCCTGACAGTGGTGGTCATGGTGGCGCTAATCTGGTTTTACACCCGTCGTGGCGGCGTGAAAACACTCGTGTGGACCGATACCTTCCAGACCCTTTGCATGTTTGGTGCCTTGGCGCTCATCATCGTTCATGTGGTGGGCGCTTTGGGCATGACGTTGCCTGAGGCGCTCTCGGCTGTGGCTGCCGATAGCCATTCGCGGATGTTTGTGTTCGACGACTGGGTGTCGAAGCAAAACTTCTGGAAGCAATTCCTTAGTGGTGTGTTCATCGTGATAGTGATGACGGGCCTCGATCAGGACATGATGCAGAAGAACCTGACCTGCAAGACCTTGCGCGATGCTCAGAAAGACATGTGTACCTATGGTTTTGCCTTTGTGCCGGCCAACCTGTTGTTTATGTGCCTTGGTGTGTTGCTTATGCTGCTGGCGCAGCGTCAGGGTGTGGCGTTGCCGCAGGCAGGCGACGAACTGCTTCCCATGTTTGCTGCCACGGGGCGGTTGGGCTCAGTGGTGGTGGTGCTCTTTACGGTGGGCATTGTGGCCGCATCGTTCAGCAGTGCTGACTCAGCGCTCACCTCGTTGACCACCAGTTATTGCGTGGATATTCGCGGACGCAAGGACGATGAGTGCCTTCGCAAGCGCGCCCACCTGGGCATAGCCGTGGTGTTTGCTCTGTTTATCTTAGCCTTCCGCGTGGTGAATTCCACCAGTGTTATCGACGCCATCTACATTCTTTGCTCGTATACCTACGGTCCGTTGTTGGGACTTTTTGCCTACGGACTGCTCACAAAACGAAGCGTCAACGACCGGGTGGTGCCTTATGTTGCCGTTGCCTCACCCATCGTTTGCTATGTCTTGAACGATGTTGTGGCTCGCACTACCGGCTATCAGTTTGGCTATGAGCTGTTGATGCTCAACGGAGCGCTGACCTTTGCGGGTTTATGGCTGCTGTCGGGGGCATCGAATAAAAAAACAATAAACGGGTAATCGATTAGCAATCTATAGTTTAATAGCGATAAATCCGACACCGATTGCGTTATCGCCCCTTATAAATCAGGGCAAGGAGTGGAATGTTGCGCATGTGTTGTGCGCCATTCCTTTCTCCATAAAGCATGTGTGGAACGAAGCTTCCCTTATGTGTTGGCAGATTGAAACCGGTGGGATGGGATGTTGGCGAGATTCTATGAAAGAGGCGACAATAGTCGGGGTGATGCCCCGATAAGTTGTCGCCTCTTTTATGGTTGGTATGTTTCTTACAATGTTGGTGTCTTACGGCGTTAGCCTTCGGATAAGCGTTTCGCTACCGTTGCTTACGTAAGAGCAGGCTAAGGGTTATCGATTGAGAAACCACTGAGCCTCAAGGGCAGCCTTGCAGCCCGAAGCGGCGGCCACTATGGCCTGTCGGTATGAGGGGTCGGCGCAGTCGCCTGCCGCAAACACGCCCTCCACGCTGGTGCGGGGTGATGCGCCTTGCGTCTTGATGTAGCCCACCTCGTCCATGTCGAGCTTGCCACGGAAAATGTCGGTGTTGGGCTTGTGGCCGATGGCCAGGAAGAAACCGTCGATGGGCAGGTCGTAGCGCTTCTCATCGGCCTCACCCTTACGCCACACAAGATGAGCGCCCTCCACACCATTCTCGCCAAAAAGGCCCAGTGTGTTGGTTTCGTAGAGAATCTCGATCTTGGGGTTCTCCTCCACGCGTTTGCGCATGATGTCGGAGGCGCGCAGGAAAGGTTTGCGCACAATCATATAGACCTTTTGGCATAGGCCAGCCAGATAGTTGGCTTCCTCGCAGGCTGTGTCGCCACCGCCCACTACTGCCACGACCTTCTTGCGATAGAAGAATCCGTCGCAGGTGGCACAGGCCGAAACGCCCTGTCCGTTGTATTTCTTCTCGTCGTCCAGGCCTAAATACTTGGCCGATGCGCCAGTTGCGATGATGATGGTATCGGCCTCCACCTGCTCGCCACGGTCGGTAGTGACCACATAGGGGCGCTTGGTGAGGTCCACATCGGTGATGATGCCGTCGCGGATGTAGGCTCCGAAGCGTTCGGCCTGCTGCCTGATTTCCATCATCATTTGGTTGGCGTCGACGCCCTCAGGGTATCCGGGGAAGTTCTCCACGATGGTAGTTTGCGTGAGCTGTCCGCCCGTTTGTATGCCGCAGTACTCGATGGGGCTGAGGTTGGCGCGTCCGGCATAGATGGCTGCTGTGTAACCAGCGGGTCCGCTTCCGATGATGAGGCACTTTGTGTGTTCCATGGTAGTGTTGATGAGTGTTTATGGTTATGCCAGGAGTTCTTCCACGTCCTTGGCAATGTTTTCTATTTTCTCTGTGGGCTCATAGCGCTTCACCACTTGTCCCTTCTTGTTGACGAGGAATTTGGTGAAGTTCCACTTGATGTCTGGTGTCTCGCGCCAGTTGGGGTCGGCCTTGTCGAGCAGATCCACGAGTACCGGTGCAATCTCGTTGGTCATGTCGAAGCCAGCGAATCCCTTCTGCTCCTTGAGGAACTTGAACAGGGGGTCTGCGTCGTCGCCGTTGACCTTGACCTTCTTGAAACGTGAGAATTCGGTGCCGTAGGTGAGCTTACAGAACTGGTGGATCGACTCGTCGGTTCCTGGAGCCTGCTGCCCAAACTGGTTGCAGGGGAAGTCGAGAATCTCGAAGCCTTGTGAATGATATTTCTCGTAGAGTGCTTCCAACTCAGTGTAGGTGGGGGTGAAACCGCACTTTGTGGCCGTGTTGACGATGAGGAGCACCTCGTTGGCATACTCGCGGAGCGACACGTTGTTACCCTTGCGGTCTTTGACCGAAAACTCGTAAACAGTTCTCATTTTTTATATCCTTTGGTTTGTTATGTTGTATTATTCCGTTTTATGTTCTGTATGCAAATTTACTAAAATAGGAGGAGATAGCCCCGAATGGAGGGTTGTTTTTTCAAGATTTAATGATATTTAGGCCAAAATAGTGGCACATGTGAACAAGGTTTCAATGGGTTGGCGCTGCCTGAAGCAACGTTGCGGTCGTGTTTTCCCCCTTAACGAATAGGGATTTCCCCCGAAAGAATAGGAGGTTATGGCTTGCAAATGCCATAGGGATTAACTATTTTTGCAGCATATAACATTAAGGAAACTTAAAACGATTTGATTATGAAAAAGCTTTCTACTCTTATGACGATGGCCTTGGTGGCCATGATGGCGCTGACGCTCACCTCGTGCGACGAGGATTACGACATAGCTTACACGCTCGAAGGCACGTGGAGGGGTAACATGTATGTGAGCTCCGTTTACGATGGATACACCTACGACGCCACTTACACGGAACTCTGCTTTGTGCAGGATCCCTACCGATACAGTTCGGGAACGGGTTATTGGATAGATCACTACGCTGGCGACGCCCCTTGGCGCTACGTGGCCAACCACACCGAGTGGAAGGTGCGCGGTGGTGTTATCCGCATCCACCTCATGGAGGAAGACACGTACGTTGAGATCGCCAACTACCGTCTCAACGACAACTACTTCGACGGAACCATCTATTATGGTGACACGAAAGTCAAGTTCCGCATGAACCACACCTCATCGCCCAACTGGAACGACTACTATTATGGTTACGACTATTGTACAGGCTATTACGCCAAGCCCGCACCCGGAGTGCGTGCTGCCTCGGGCGACGCCAAGCCCATGAGGGTTTTCAGAACCCAGGAGTGAGTAGCGATCGCAGAGCCAGTTAGGAATGTAACGAACCGAATTAACAACAACTAAATCAAGATGCGCAATATGAAAACAATGAAGATGATATGGGTGGCTATGTTGCTGGCGTTGCCCATGGTGCTGACCAGCTGTGGCGATGATGATCCTTACTGGTATGGCGATTACGACTATGGTGGCGATTATCGCCCCAACAACCGTCCGGATGAAGACGACGATGAGGATTTCTGTGTGAGCATGGCGCAGACGCTGGCCGGACAGTGGCGAGGCGAGCTGATGGCTTACCAAATAGACTCGGCCGGTGTGGCCATCGACAGCATCCTCTACAGCACCGACATCGAGTTTAAGCAGTATAACCGCCAGAGCATCAGTGGTACGGGAACACAATATGACTATGAAATCTACTACGACAAGTGGGGCAAGCAGTATATCGCCGATGAGCCTTTCACCCGCAATTTCACATGGTACATCGATCCCAACAACGGCACTATTTACCTTACTTACAAGGAGAAGCATAGCGATGGCACAACGAGCGACTATGTGATGACCATCGATTATGACGACCTGAACCTCGACAACCGCACCTTTACAGGCTACCTCTGGGCTGCCGATGGCGGTGAGGTCGACGACTTCTGGTTTGAGCGCTACAAGGGCGACAGCAACGCCAAGGCGGCACAGCCCACGAGCGATGGTTGCAAGGCCGTGAAGCTGAAGCTCGTAATGCGCTAATCCCACGCTTCGGACCTTTTCAAACATACGGTTGGCTCCTGTCAGACGAGTCATTGGCTTTAGCCATATATGGCATTGCCTGCTCTTAGACAAGCCGTCGGCTCTTGCCTGTCAGACATTGGGCCAACACAAACAAAGGAGGCAAACACCATCGACAGGTGTTTGCCTCCTTTGTTTGTGTTGGTTCTTGCCCTATGTGGAGTGGGCGAGCGAATGGCCTTTTACAAGCCCCACCATTTGAGGTCGATCTTCGCTTCCACCTCGTTCTCGGTGGCGTCGGGCAGGTTGCAGAAGAAATCGATGCCGGTAAGCTTCTCCAATCGGTCGATGGTTACGGCGTAGTTGCGGAGCTTTGTGTCTTTGTTCGACTTGTGCTCAAACCACAGTCCGAGTGCGTGGTACTTTCCGTTCTTTACCGAGAGGATAGCCGTGAAGTAGTATTTGGGCACGATGAGCTTACTCTTCGAGGTGTAGCCAGCTATCTGGCTGCTCTTGTCGATGGTTCCGCCCTTGCAGATGTAGAGCACGTCGCGGTAGTTGTTGGTGTTCCAGGTGTTGCGCAGCGCGCCCTCCATGGTCAGCCACACTCCCGCGTTAAACCCCCTTAACTGCGGCTGGATGTTGCTGAGGTAATAGGTCTGCTCGTTGGCCTCCTTTGAGTTGAGGCGGTCGGCCGATGGGCAGATGTGTCCGCGGTCGTAGCCCGACGATCTGTAGTCGGCCAGTGTGGTGCGGTATTGCTGTGGTATGGTGGTGTCCTCTTGGAACGGGTCGCCTCCCCATTCGGTATTTTCCCACCAGTCGCGGTTCCAGTTCTTCACGCTGTTGATGGAGTTGAGCTGGTAGCAAGTCCATCGTTGCGCCTTCTTGTCGCAGTCCCATTCCACGGCGAAGTTCACGCCATAGTTGTCTACGGAGTGCACCAGCACAAGGTTGTTTCCTCCTGTTTTCAGACGTGGAAACTCCAAACGTCCGTAGTTTGGGTTTACATTGGTGGCGTTGGCGTTGGTGTTTACGCCAGTCTGTGTGCCCGGTTTCTGGCTGGGCAGGTTGTCGTCTTCCTGACAAGAGAAGCAAGTCAGGGCGATGGCGAATAGCGATAACGCTACAAGACGATAATGTTTCATGTTTTGTATACTATGATGTTACAGGGCGTAAGGAAAGAAAAAAGTGCGGCAGAACGCATATGCAACTACGTTCGACCGCACTTTTTATTGCTTTATACCGTGTAATTGTATGTCGAGTATTACTTCTTCAACTTACCGTAACGGTTCATGAAGCGGTCAACGCGACCGGCAGTGTCGACAAGCTTGTTCTTACCAGTATAGAACGGGTGAGAAGAGCTTGAAATTTCAACCTTTACCACGGGGTAAGTCTCGCCTTCAAACTCTACTGTATCATTCGTCTTGCAAGTAGACTTTGTAAGGAACATATCGCCGTTGGACATGTCCTTGAACACGACGGGGCGATAGTTTTCTGGGTGAATACCTTTTTTCATTTTGTTTATTGTTGTAATTATGATTAATGCGCTATATACAATTAGCGGGTGCAAAATTACGAAGAATTCTGCAACCCGCCAAAGATTTGCGTATGTTTTTATGCCGTTGGTCTTACTTTACCACCACATTGTTCACTCTCCACTCGGGAGCTGCTTCTGTGGTGCTGGTATATTGGAAGGCGATGTAGACCGTGGCCTTTCCGGCGAATGCGCTCAGGTCGCATGTGGTGCTGATGAAATCCCAGTTGGATCCGTCGGGCATGGCCGACATGTTGAGCTTGGTCCAGTTGGTGCCATCGGTTGAGGCGAGCACCTGGAGCTCATCGGCTGCGTTTTTCATGTACTTGGCGGCCTGTTTGAAAGTCAGCGTTGCGGTGGTCAGTCCCTCAAGGCTGAAGGCTGGCGACACGAGCATGCTCTGTGCGGGATTGTTCTTCTTGTTGGCGTAACCGTTGGCCTTCATGCACTTGTTGGCGGCATCGAACTTCCACACCTCTGTGAGTCCCTCGCTGAGCGATACGTTCTTGACGCTGAAGCCATCGTTGCCTGTGGCGAAGGTGGCTGTCAGGCCCGTTACTGCGGGTGTTTCGCCACCACCGCTAACCGAGATGAGACGGTTGTTCTTGTCCATTTCGTTCTTGCCGTTGAAAGCCTTCAGGATACCCTTTACCACAACTTTTTGACCCACCTTCAGGTCGTTCTTCGAGTTGAAGTCGGCGCCATCGATGCCCTTGCCAGAGTAGATCTGCAGGGTGTTGTTTGCGCTGCCGTCGTCTGAGATGTAGTAAGAGAGGCTCTTATAGGTCTCGTTGTAGAAGTCGATAGATGAGATAACACCCTTCACGTAAGCCTCACCGCTGAGGGCCTCGCCACCGTTCTCGCTGATCTTCTGGAGTGCTTCGGCCACGGTCCATGCCGTAGCCTCGGTGTTGAGGTCAGTGTTGGGCTTTGGCGTGTCGCCGCCGGCGTTCTGGGCCGTTCCCTCCAGGAGCTTGAGGTTCTTCACCTCGATGGTCGAAGAGGAAGTCTTGCATGAGTACATCAGGGCGATCACAACGTTGTTCTTTCCGATGAACGCCTCGGGGAGGTTCCTGTCGTAGGTGACGAAGGTGAGCCAATCGGTACCCTCGGTGAGCGTGCCGGTCATGTCGGTCCATGCCGTTGTGGTGGGATCGCCGGTGTAGTTGTCGGTGATGAGCACCTTGTTGGCGTTCTGGCTGGCGTTGACATAGCGCAGGATATACTCAAACTGGAGGTGCGCTCCGTTGCTGCTTGTCAGGTCGATGGGTGCCGACACGAGGTACGACTCCGACTCAGTGGTCTTCTGTGCGGCGTTGTCGTAGCCTGTGGCCTTGGCCGTTTTGTAGTCGATGACCCATGGTGTTCCCTTCACGTTGCTTACCGAGAACTTTCCGAAATTGCTTTCGAAGCTCTCGTCGAGGTACACGCCGGCGTTCTCTTCGCCACCGTTTTCCTCACTGGGATCGCTGTAAGGCATGGGCACGTCCGAGCAAGCCGTGAATGCGCAGATGGCCATAAGAGCCATGACGGATTTGAATATCGCTTTCATTTTATTTGTTTCTTTTTAATGAATTCTATGATACAATATATCGTAAACTATTTGATGACCTGTATGTCGCTGGTCTTGCGGATAAGAATTTGCCATGTGGCGTTGTAGCGTGTGGCAATACCTGTGATGTTGCAGGTGGCGGGTTTCTTGTTGATGCTGTCGTAGGGCAGCGCCATGGCGGCAAAGTCGGCGTAGGTGCTGGTGCGCACCACAACGTTTGTTCCATACTCGTTGAACTGCTGGTTGACCGCGTTGCCTTGGGCAGTGCCCGTGGTGAACGTGTTCTTTCCGTCGGCGTTCTTGAAAGTGACGCCCTTCAGCGTAACGAGCTTGGCGCAGTTGTTGTTCATGTCGTCCTTGATGTCGTTGAAGTCGACCGCCTTGATGACCGTTGTGTCGCAGGCTCCTACAATCTTGAAATGCTGCGCCCAGATGTCTTTCGACATACGTCCGATGCTGTTTCCGTTGTAGGGCGCTCCCAGCTCAGGCTGCTTGCGGTATCCTCCGATGTAGAGGTCTTTCAGGTCGACGAGTATCTCAGTGCCCTCTGCGAGGTAGCCATTGAGGCCGCCCTCGTTGATGGCGATGATGATGGCGCCGGTGTTGTCTTGCAGGGTTACCTGCTTATAGATGTTTCCACCGAGGTCGTTGCCAGTGATGCGTCCCTTGATTTGGATATCCTCCTCAATCTTGGCGTTTTGGTCGGTGCTGGCAAACACATTGGGATATTTCTTGATGAGCTCGCTGATGCTGATCACGTTGTGCTCCTCAATGCTGTTGTTGCCGAAAGGAGCTCCGCCGTTGAAGTTGGGCTCATCCCAGTCGCCGTCCATGCAAGCCGTGAACAGGCTGCACACGAGGGCGAGGAGGAAAAAGTAAGTTGCTTTCATTTTCATGTCGTTCTCCTTTCTTTAGAATTTATAGGTGACGATGATCATGCCGTTGATGCCGTTCGTGTAGAACTTCTTCGGGCTGTTCATGAAGTTGTAGGTGCGGATGGCCTCTCCGCTCTCGTCGTAGGTCTGTCGGTTCTGTTCCATACCGCCAGTAACGATCTTGCGGTTGTTGAGCACGTTGGTGAGCGTCAGGTTGATGCTCAGCGAGTTCTTACCCACGTAGATGCTCTTACCGATCGAAGCGTCGAGCATGAATCCGCCGTGTCCCTTGGCCTGGTCGGGCGCCTTGCTTACGTCGTGCATGGTCTCGTTGTTGGCGTCCATGATGATGTTTCCGCTCTCATCCTTCAGCGTGGGAAGGTTCTTGTAGTAGCGTGTCACAGGCGTGTAATAGAGGTAGATGCGGTCGTAGTAGTTGCCAATGAGGTCGATGAACCATCCACGTGAGTGGTATGACAGGTCTACCGAGTAGGCCGAGAGGGGCGTTCCGCCCTCGCGCATGTTCTTGTTGACCACGATGTCGTTGTAATACTTGCCATCGTTTGAGAGCATGTAGGTGGCCTTTGCATTGTTGGCATACTTAGCCTCGCTGATGGTGGCCAGTGCGTTGATGTTGAACGAAGAGGTCAGCTTGAAGTCGAGCCCCAACTCCACACCGTAGTATTGCTTGTTGATTCCCGAGAGCGAGACGTATGAGAACGAGTTGCTGCTGTCGTAGTAGTACATGCTATACTCGGTGACGTCGGCCAGTCGGCTGAAGTATCCCTGCACGTTGGCGCGCAACCAGTTGTTCTGAAACTGGTAGCCCAGCTCAGCCGAGAAGATCTTCTCATTGGTGAGGTCCTTTACGAAGTCGTTGTTGATTTGCGGTGAGGCGAATGCCACACGGGCGTCGGGCGCCTTCCACTCATAGCCCACACCGAGCGAGAGCGTGTTGCCCTGGCAGAGGCGCAGGTTGGCTCCGGCCTTGGCTCCACCGTCGAGGAAGTAAGCCGTTCCGCTCTTTCCCAGCGAGTTGTTGATGGCCAGTCCGTTCTGCATGTTTCCTTCGCGCTGCAGCGTTGTGCCGCCTATTCGGCCGCTTGCGAAGAGTCGCGCCCACTTAATCTCCGTCTGATAGCCCGCCCAAGCCTGTGCGCGGTTCACGAAGATGTTGTAGTCGTAGCCGAAGCGGTCGCCCTCGCGCACCAGCTTGTTGCCGTCGCGCACATCGTAGAGGGCGCGCGGGTCGTTGATGTCGTAGGTGCCCACCACGTAGTAGTTGGTGTTGTGGAACTGTGTGGCGCCCAGCAAGTCCTCCATGGTCTGGTAGTGCATGCCCTTGTTGGTGCTCAGGTTTACGCCAGCGTCGAAGAAGCTATGGTTCGTCAGGTCCTTGTGGAGGATCGACGAGAGCGTCAGCGCGAGCTGGTCGTCGTGGTAAGCCTGCTGGTAATACATGGCGTCGGCGCCCTGTGCAGAGGCCATCTTGTTGGCATAGTAGAGCTTGTCCCAGTTGATTTGGCGATGAGCCTTCGAGGCCTTGAAATAGTTGACCGCCGTTTGCCAAGCCTCCAGGTCGGAAGCGCTGGATGAGCCCGATCCACCCCAAACGTCGTAGAAATAGCTCGGCATGAGGCTGTAGTAGTCGGGTGCGGGGTTGGTGGCGTTGTTGTAGTTGAGGCGTGTGCTGCTATACATGGAGTATTTGCCGAGGAGCGACGTGGTAAGTTTCGTCTGGTCGTCGAGCTTGAAGTCCCATGTGAGCAGGGCGGCAGGTGCGAAGTCGTTGACGATGCGGCTGTTGCGTCGCTTGCCGTTCTGGTAACCCCAGTTGGGGTTGTAGTTGTAGTTGTTGGCCAGCCAGTACATCTCATCGGTCGATGCGCTTTGGGCGGCGCGCTCCGTGGGGTTGCCCCATGTTACGAGCGAGAGCGAGTGCTGGTTGTTGAACACCTTCTCCACGCCGAAGTAATACGACAGCGAGTTGTAGAACGTTCCCTCCACATATCCGCGGTTGGCCCAGCGGTAGGTGAGCGATGCCGACCACGCCCAACCATTGTTGTTGAGGCCCGAGTTGTACGAGTACATGGCTCGCGCCGTGTAGTTGCGGTTGGCTGCGGCCAGCGACACACGTTGGCCGACGGGCATGGCCGACGGGCGGAAGTTGTAGTTGTTGCTGCCTCCCAGTCCTGTCATGGAGAAGTTGTTGTTCTCGAAGGGCAACGCCGACTCCACGTTGCGTGTCTGGTTGTTCAAACCGCCTACGAAAGAGTATCTGAACTCGCCGCGCTCAATGTCGTTCACGGGGTTTCCGTTGATGTAGATCGAATTGTACTTGGCGTTGTAGGCCCTGTACTTGAATCTGACAGGGCTCCACCTGTAGCCCACCTGACTGGCGTAGGCGTTGGTGTTGGAAGAGATGAGCGACACGCTCTGCGTCACGTTCTCGTCCTCGCCAAGCTGTGCTTCGGTGAAGGTGAAAGCCTGCTCGCCGATGGAAATGGGAGGCTGGCCGATAGAGTCTGACTGACCCCAGGCCTGATGCGCCATACCCATAGCTACCAGCGCGAAAAGAAGCTTTTTCTGCATAGTTGAAGGATATGATTTTAATGGTTTAATTATATAAGGTGCAAAGTAACGAAATATATTCCGAATACAAAAGTTTTTTTATGAATTTTCTGTTGCCATCTGAGAAAATCTTACCGTGTGGGGTGGTGCGAAGCGGATAGGCTTGTTAGGTTATTTGGTTAAAAAGTTTGTCGACGATTTTGGCCGAAATAGCGCGCTGGCAAGCCGTTTTTACGTCCTCGTCCCCTCTTCTCTGAGCCAAGGGGTTGCGAAAGATGCCTGATCGCGTTGCGGTTTGGCATGTATCGTCTTGCGTTTAGGCGTCTTTCGAGGCTCGTTTAGGCATGTTCCGTGGTGCGAAACATGCCTAACCGCAACGCGGAATGTTGAATGTGGAGGGTTGAAAGTGGAACTGTGGATGTAACGTGTTGATTGTTAGGTGGTTACAAAAATGCACTGAGAATCGCATATTTGCGCCCCGTCTTTCCGTCGTGAAAAAGAAGTGTGTAGTTTTGGCTATAGATTGTTGGCTATTTTCGGTGCGCTTGGGTACGTGAGAACGTGGGATGGCAGGGTGGGGGATGCGTCCTGCCGACCCGCCATTGGAAATGCAAATTCATGCATCATGATGTGAATGTATGAAATTACGGATTTGCACCATATCGTATAATCGGATGATTTTTGGTCGGCCCGCCCGCAATTTTTCAGTAAATCAGGCACGTGTTTGAATATAAATTCCGATATTTGCAGAAAAAATAGAAACACAGATGAAAAGACATTTTTTTGCATTGTTGGCCGTGTTGGCATTGTGCCTTACCGTGTCAGCGCAAAAGAAGTTCTCGGTTTACGCCGTAGGCTTCTACAATCAGGAAAACTTGTTCGACACGTGTCACGATGTAGGCAAGAACGATTACCAATTCCTTCCCAATGGATCCTACCATTGGAACGGCCTGAAATACAGTCATAAGCTCCATAACATGTCGCATGCCCTGAGCGATATGGCCACCACCACGCTGCCCGGCGTGGGTTGTGCGGTCATCGGCTTGAGTGAGGTGGAGAACAACAAGGTGCTCATCGACCTCTGTGCCCAGCCCGCCCTGAAAGCACGCAACTACCAGTTCTGCCATGTGGAAGGTCCTGACCATCGCGGCATCGACTGCGCCCTGATTTACCAGCCCAGCCTGTTCACCGTGAAAGACGTGAAGCTCTATCCCTACGTTCCCACCGAGAAGCAAGACGCCAAGTTCCGCACCCGCGGCTATCTGGCCGTGAGCGGTTTGCTGGCTGGCGAGCATGTGGTGGTCATTGTGGCCCACCTGCCCAGCCGTTTCGGTGGTTCCTACTCGCGTGAGGTGGGTGGAGCCCAGATAAAAGCGCTGAAAGAGCGCATCCAGAAGAAGGACCCCAACTGCAAGGTGATCGTGATGGGCGACATGAACGACGACCCCACCAACAAGAGCATGTACGAGGCCCTGTCGGCCAAGGAAGACATAGAAAAGGTGGGAAAGAACGACATGTTCAACCCGTGGTACAATGTGCTCGTCAAGCAAGGCCAGGGAACGCTGATGTATCAGGGCGCGTGGAACCTCTTCGACCAGATCATCCTTTCGCCCAACCTGCTCAACAAGAAGGGACACCGCGACGGCAGCACGCTCAAATACTGGAAGTGTGAGATCCAGCGCATGCCCTACCTCTTCCAAACCGAGGGCAAATATAAGGGCGGCACCAAGCGCACCACTGCAGGCGGTGTGTGGCTCGATGGCTATTCAGACCACCTGCCCACCGCCATCTACCTGATGAAGGAGCAAGGTGTGGCCACCAAGGACGCCGGCGATTGCCTGTTGCCCGATTTCACCGAGGCCGAGAAGCAAAACATTGCCGAGTGTGAGCTCGAGAGGCAAGAGCGCGAGGCGAAGGACAAGGCCAAGCAGTAAGCCGACCGATTTGCTGTTAGGCGAATCCAAGGCAAACACGTAACCTCATGGAACATGACAATGGTGCAAACGGAAAAAACAACACAGCTTAGGGATGAGGCTCCTGTGGAGACCCATCCCTTTGAGCCTTTTCTGCCCGCCAACGCCCGCTTGCTCATGTTGGGCACGTTTCCGCCGGCCCCCAAACGGTGGTGCATGGATTGGTATTACCCCAATTACACCAACGACATGTGGCGCATCGTGGGACTGTGTTTCTTCGGCGACAAACTGCATTTCGTGGACGAGGCCCACAAGACCTACCGCCTGGCAGAGCTCAAGAGGTTCTTGGCCGAGGTGGGCATAGCCATCTACGACACGTGCAACCGCATTCGGCGCACCACCGGAACGGCCTCCGACAAAGACCTGGAGGTGGTGGAGCGCGCCGACCTCGACGGTCTCTTGAGGGCCTTGCCCCACTGCCAAGGAGTGGTTACGGCGGGCCAGTTGGCCACCCAGCTCTTTGCCAGCCACTACGGCATAGATATCCGCAAAATGCAGATGGGCGAGCATCGTGACTTCCTTTTCGATGGGCGAACGGTGAGCCTGTATCGCCAACCCAGCTCGAGCCGCGCCTACCCCATGCAGCTCGAGCGCAAGGCCGCATATTACAAGAACCTATTCGACGACTTGGGACTCTGAATCCCTGACGCCCCAACGCCCTATAAACTCAGAAAACGTATAAGAAATGGAAAATAATGTAACCATTATTGGTATTGCAGGTGGCACCGGTTCGGGTAAAACCACTGTCGTAAGAAAAATAGTTGAGGCCCTGCCGCCCCATTACGTGGCCGTTGTGCCGCTCGACAGCTATTACAACGACACCACCGAGATGACCGACGAGGATCGCAAAGCCATCAACTTCGACCATCCCGACGCATTCGATTGGAAACTGCTGATCAAGCAAGTGAATGAGTTGCGCCACGGAAACGCCGTGGAGCAACCCACCTATTCGTACTTACTCTGCAACCGCTTGCCCGAAACGGTGCATGTGGAGCCGAAGCCCGTCATTATCATCGAGGGCATCATGACGCTGATCAACAAGCGCTTGCGCGACATGATGGACCTGAAGATTTTTGTGGACTGCGACTCTGATGAGCGACTCATCCGCAATATCCAACGCGACATTGTGGAGCGCGGCCGCACGGTGTCGATGGTGGTCGACCGCTATCTGGAGGTGCTCAAGCCTATGCACGAGCAGTTTATTGAGCCCACCAAGCGCTTCGCCGACGTCATCATCCCACAGGGAGGCGAGAACGTGAAGGGCATCGGCATGCTCACCAACTACATCAAGACGCTCGTTCCAGAGGAGTAGCGGCTACTTCTCTTCGGGCTCGTCGGTAATCTCCTCAATGGTTACGACGTCGGCCTCGTCGTTGCCTTGCTGCGCTTTCTCGAACGCCTTGCGGCAGCGATGAATCTTGATGGTGTTCACCAGGTCGACCATGCCGTAGGCCATCATGCCCCAACCGATGATGAACAGCGGTGCGGAGGCTATGGTGCTGGGCTTCACGAGCGCCGTGATGCCCACAAGGAAGATGGCCACGGGCAGCACCCACCACAGGCAACCGATCGACGAGAACCGCGTGGCGGCAGCCAGGTTGAAAAACAAGTTGAGCGCGCCCAGGATGAGCATGCCCGCCAAAACAAACATCAGGCCGTTGACAAACGAGTTGGGAAACAGGGCGAGCCATGCGCCCAGGATGATCGAACCGATGCCCACGATGGGGAACGGCGGCACAGGACGTGTGAGGCGGTTGCCCTTGGCGTCGTAGATTTCCACACCCTCCTTCGTGGCCTGACGCTTTGCCGACAGGTAGGCCACGGTGCTGATGACGCCCGAAACGAAGAAGATAACTCCGATGGCGATGGTAATCCATGTCACCGTCTGCTCGCGATACTTCACGAGAAGGGCTCCCACGACAATGGCGCAGAGAGCTCTGAAAATGCTGCTTTGGAATACTTTCATGTGGCAAAGGTAATAAAAAGTTGCTACCAACGCTCGTTTGGCGGTGAGTTTTTCAACATTCTGAATGTGAAATATGATTAACCCCCAATTACTCGTTAGAACGCAAAGGAAAGGAAACTAAGATGTTACGGGTTCTTTTTGGCGCTTGTCAGTGTTAAGTGTAACAAGCCAATGACCGATTGGGGTTAAAAACGAAATCAGCAAATGACTACATTGTATCTGGTGCGCCACGGCGAGACCGTCGACAACAAGGCGCAAATTATGCAAGGACAAACCAATGGCCAGCTCAATGAGACGGGTCGGGAGCAGGCGCGTGAGGTGCGCGACAAGATGAAAGACGTGGCCATCGACGCGTTTGTGGCCAGCGACCTGTGGCGCGCCGTGGAAACATGCACCATCATTGCCGAGCCCCATGGACAGCAGGTGGTTACCACCCCCTTGCTTCGCGAGCGCGACTGGGGTGGCTTTACGGGTAAGTTCATACCCAGTTTGAAGGGGCGGCCGTGGCCCGATGACGTGGAAACGCTCGACCACATGAAGCAGCGCGCGCAGGCTTTCATGGCTTGGCTGCGCGATACTTACCCCGGAAAGACCGTGCTTGCCGTAGGCCATGGCATCATGAACAAGGCCATCCAGAGCGTTTACTACGACAAGCCGATGAACGAGATCGAGAAAATGGCCAACGCCGAAGTGCGCAAGCTAACCCTGTAACCATAGCATCCTGCTATTTCCTGACTTCGTCATCGTGTCACCCAAAAGTCTTCGTCAAAGAGTTTTGCTATTTTCTGATGCCTTGCCATCAGCATTGTTTGGGTGTAAATCTCCTTGTTCAGAGGTAGCTTAATTTGTATTGTTGTGATTGTCTTAGCCAATGCCAGCACCTTGTCTACGCTCATCTTGATCTCTGAGACTTTCAACATGCGCTCCAATTCCTTGTAGACTTTCAAAGCTACAAAGCAGATGCATATATGAGCTTCGATGCGTCTGCGTGTAAAATGAAACATTGGGCGTATCTCTATCTTTGATTTTGCTATACGGAAAGCCCGTTCTACGTGCCAAAGGTTGTGATATGCTGTATATACATCCTGTATTGGTATATCCGTATTGGTGAGATATCCTTTTAGGCCGTCCCATTTGGAGTCGTCGGCAATACGGTCATAATTGATGGCGACTTTCACCTCACCATCCATGGATAAGAACTTATTGTAACCTCTCTTGTTGATGTTGCCTTTCGTAA